>Ga0247805_1000157_pt1 | contig 41902 bp, 18 predicted proteins | sample UWRJL044104R1_FD_180930 | JGI IMG/M metagenome (GOLD analysis project Ga0247805, IMG submission 180930) | Plant litter microbial communities from Arlington Agricultural Research Station in Wisconsin, United States - UWRJ-L044-104R-1 | ecosystem: Environmental > Terrestrial > Plant litter >...
CAGGTACACTGCTGTTAATGATAGTAGTAGCAACGCCATTTTTCCAATATTTATATTTCTCCACTGAATCAGCTGTATATTCTTTTCCTAATACATATACATTACCATTATGTACAATTAACTGTTCTATTTGAACGTAATTTGCTGGTTCAGAAAATCTGGACTGTACTCCATTTTTCCATAAAACGATACTCTTTTTATTATTTGAATTTGTTTCAACTCCAACTACATACACATCATTATTTTCGACTGCTACTTTCAAATCCATTACCTGAGTATCTGCAAGAACCGGCAAAAAGGTTTTTACTCCGTTAGTCCAGATTATCGGTACAATTAACCCTTCTTTAGCTTCGCCTCCTACCACAAAAACTTTATTTGAATTATTACTTTCTGAATCAGATCCGTCGCCATCTTTTGAACAGGATGTTATCAGTACTATTAGAAAAAAGGAAACTATTGTTTTTACATGTTTCATAATGGATTGCGATTTTTATTTATTTTAAAATCAGTTCTTTATCTTATTTGATACTGTAAAATTGATTTAAAATGAAATATCTTACAATACGCAATTGGGAGTATAGATACAGTGATAATTCTATTAAATAACTGATTAAAAGTTAAATAACTAAATGTTTTTAGAAGAAGTCCCTGTTTCTGAGCCAAAAAAAATACGCTCAATGGCGTACTAAATTTTTGTGCTATTTAATGCATATTTAAAAGAGAATCTGAATACTAATTTTGAATCCATTAACGGATTGTATTTTTACATCGCCATTTAGGTGGGCTATTCTTTTTTTAATATTTACCAATCCGTTACCAAATTTATTCTCTTCCCGCATGCCTTTTCCATTATCCTTGATAGTAATAAGAAGTCCTTTTTTGTCAATTGAAGAAATGGTAATAATAACTTTATTGGCCTCTGCATGTTTAACAATATTATTTAATGCTTCTTTGATAGAAAAAAACAAATTTTTTCGGGAATTTCCGTTTATAATTCGGTTCGAAACAGCCTCAATATCATCCGAAAAAAACAACTTAATTTCAGTTCCGTCAAAAAATTTGTAGGCATATTGTTTTACATATTCTGTAAAGTTACGAACGTTATTATTATCCGCATTCAGTGACCAGATAAAGGCATTAAGGCGCTGTGAAATTTCAGAACTGGTATTGCTAATTTTATCAATCAGGATTTTTTGCTTGTCGCTAGGATCGTAATTCTTTAATAAATTGGCATTGATCAAAATACTGCTTAATTCGCTGCCAATATCATCATGGAGATCTTTGCTGATCTCATTTTTTTGGTCTAAAATTTTCTTTTGTAATCGGTTTTTTCTTCTGATGATAACAATGATCAGTAATAAAATAAATCCGAAGAAAATCGTGGCAAGAAGCTGCAGAATTTTTATGTTTTTTTGTTTGTCCAGTTCATTGATTTTAGACAATAACAATTTGTTTTCACTATTAATATATTGGTCCGTGATATTTTGAATGTAAAGATTTCCGTTTTGATTCGTGGTTTTTTCAATTTCCAATAATTTTCCCTGTGTTGACAATACTAAATTTTTATCATTCAGAGACTGAAATTTAGCCAATGACTGCTCGTAGAAAAGTTTTTGAAAAGAAGGATTTACATTGTGTTGTTTTATTATTTCTTGTCCTTTCTCAAAATAATAATTCACAATTTCAGATCCTTCGGAACTGGATTCAATTAAACTTCCAAAACCTACCAATGCAGTGTCATAAATAGCAGCATCTAAAGATGTTTTAATGCTTTTTTTGAAATAAAAATTAGCTGAATCCTTATTATTTTGTTTTAAAAATAATTCTCCAAAAGTGCGTTCAACATTGGCAATACATCTTTTATCTTTTAAATTTTCAGCAAAACCATATGCTTTTTTATTGTATAAATAGGCAGAATCCAATTGTCTGGTTTTTATTTTTAATTGCGCAATATCATTGTAAATGTATTCTTTGTTGATTTGATATCTTCTGCGCTGGCTATTAGATTTTAGAGGAAAATATTTCTTTGCTTTATGATAAGAGGACTCGGCTTTTGCTATTTTACCCATTTCATACCAATTAATACCTTCAATTAAAAAAGCGTTAGAAAGGTGTAAACTGTCTTTTGATTTTTTGGCTAATTTTATTGCTTTCTGGGCTTCGTGTAAACCAAATTGATACAATCCGGAATAATAAAAAAGCTCCGACTGCAAACTGTTTACATAATATTGCTGCGTATTATTTGGATACTTTAACAATAATTTTTTAGAATAATTGAGCCATATCTGTGCTTCTTCAATTTGGTCGAGTTCCAGATATTGTTCTGATACAGCTATTGAACTGGTTATTTTACAAGTACTGGTTGTGCATTTATCAAATGCTTTTTTTTTATCCGAAATTGTTTCCTGGGAAAAAACAAAAACAGAAGAAAACAGAAATAACAAGAAGTAATATAATTTCATTTTCCTTCTTTTTAATTATCTTTTTAAATACAAGTTTACCGCTTCAACTCGGGTGTTGACTTGCAGTTTTTCGTATATATGTTGTATATGTTTTCGAACCGTTCCGCCACTTATTTGAAGATTATCTGCTACTTCCTTGTTCATTTTTCCGGTAGCCAATAGTTCTAAAATTTCGTTCTCACGAGGTGTTAATAACTGTATGCTTTCATCAATAGTGTCCAATTTCGAAAAGCTTGCGACTACCTTTCTCGCAATGCTGCTGCTCATCGGACTTCCGCCATCAAATAAATCATTCAGGGCATCAATGATTTTTGTTGGACCTTCGGTTTTTAAAATATATCCGCTGGCTCCAGCCTTTAAACTTTTAAAAATAATCTCATCATCTTCATAGGAAGTACACATGATAAAAAGAAGATTCGGTTTTTTGGCTTTTAAAATCGAAACGCATTCATACCCATTATATCCGGGTAAATTTACATCCATTAATAAGGCATCAATGGCTATTTTGGGTACCACTTCAATAGCGGATTCTGCATTTTCAAAAGTGCCTGCGAGTTCATATTGTTCCGTAAACTGAATCATCATTGCCAATGCTTCACGTAAATCACGGTTGTCCTCTACAATGCCAATTCTTTTTTTCATTTGCCTTGATTTATCTGACAATATTAAAAATAATAAAACACTTGTAAAATACGCAAATAAGCGTAGTAAATAAAACGAAAGGACTAAATTGCATCTTATTCTGAATTAAATACAACAAAAATGAAACTTTATCCTATAGAATCAGGAAATTTTAAATTAGACGGAGGAGCGATGTTTGGAGTGGTGCCAAAAACAATCTGGAATAAAACAAATCCTGCAGATGCTAATAATTTAATTGATATTGCCGCACGTTGTTTACTTATTGAAGAAGGAAACCGACTGATTTTGATTGATACCGGAATGGGAAATAAACAATCAGAAAAGTTTTTTGGCTATTATTCACTTTGGGGAACGCATTCGCTGGATGGTTCTCTGGCGAAATATGGTTTTCACAGAGATGATATTACCGATGTTTTTATGACCCATTTACATTTTGATCATTGCGGCGGAAGTATACAATGGAACTCAGATAAAACGGGTTACGAGCCAGCGTTTAAAAATGCTAAATTCTGGACCAATGACAATCATTGGGAATGGGCAACAAAGCCTAACAACCGTGAAAAAGCTTCTTTTTTATCAGAGAATATTTTGCCGATGAAGGAAAGCGGCCAGCTGAATTTTATAAAAAGACCCGGAAGTGATTTTTTATCACAGTCGGAATTGGGTTTCGGGATTTTCTTTGCCGATGGCCATACCGAAAAGCAAATGATTCCGCACATTCAGTATAAAGATAAAACGATTGTTTTTTGTGCCGATTTACTGGCGACTGCAGGACATATTCCGTTACCGTATATTATGGGTTATGATACAAGACCACTTTTAACTTTAGATGAAAAAGAGAAATTTTTAAATGCGGCTGCAACGAATAATTACTATTTATTTCTGGAACATGATGCGCACAATGAAATCATAACCGTTGAAAATACAGAAAAAGGCGTTCGTTTAAAAGAAGTTTTTACTTGTGAAGAGATTTTTTAAACTTGAGTCATAAAAAAATTCCATTTTCATTATTTGAAATGGAATTTTTAATTTTAGTTGGTTTTGAATTTCCAAACCTGACCGATAGTTTCTCCTCCTTTGTTGTCTTTTGCTACAACCTTCCAATAATATTCTTTTGCAGATTCAAGTTTAACATTCAATGATGTAGCACTTGTATTCGTAGTAATTGCTGAAGTTGGTGGATTGACTGTCCCCAAGTACACATCATAACTAAGTATATCACTATCAGCATCAGTTGCATTCCATTTTAGAGTGTAATCGGTTGTTGTTAATACAGAGTTTAGAGTTGGAGTCAATAATTCTGGCGAAAAAGGTAAATGATTTACAACAGCTTCTCCAGCGGTATAAAACTTGTAAACAGAGGTGTAATCACTTGACAAACCCTGGCTATCTTTGGCTTTAATTCTCCAATAGTAAGCTGTATTCTTCTCCAATTCTCCATTTAGTGAATTAAAAGCGCCTTCTTCTATTGTCACAATTTGTGTGAATTGATTGTCTTTGGCTATTTCTATCAAATATGTGATATCATCATTATTTTTATCAGTAGATTCCTCCCATTCAAAATCAACTGCGTTGTTTACACATAATTCATTATCAACAGGTGATGTTATTACGGGAACTGTTGGAGCTGCGTTTTTATCTTCTGAGTCTGAATCATCTCCACAGGAAATAAATAGAATACTAATGATGGACAGATATATAAAATTTTTCATTTTTATTTTTTTATAATTTTTACATTCTTAACAGATCCTGCGTAAACTTTAGCTACGTAAGTCCCATTTGGCTGATTTTCAAGAGTTAATTGGGCATTACCGCTTTCTACATTGTACTTCTTATTTGAAATCAGGCGGCCATCCAAAGAGTATAGTTCAATGTTTACTTCTTTATCGGTTGCAGGCAAATTAATTTCAAAATTTCCAAAGGTTGGGTTTGGATATGCTGAGACAATCACGGTTGAGCCAGTAATGTTTTCTTTATAGATTCCCTCACATTCTTTTGCCGTTTTCACTTCTAATAAACCATCCTGTTCTGCTCCTACAGAAAAGCTGGGGCTGCTAGTCTGAAATTGTTCCACTCCATCAACAAAAACGGTGTATGGTGCAGTTCCTTCAATTATCTCAACATTTACTTTTTTGGATGATATACTGGACTTTCCTGTAATTGATGTTCCTTTTGCAATAGTAAGATTAAAGTTTTGTTCGAATGTTTCACCAGGGATGGAAATCGAAATGATATAGTTTCCGGGTGCCAGATTGGTAACGGCTAAGTTATTATTAGTGAAAGGATAGCTCTGCCCATTAATACTGGCGGTGTATAAGAACGTTTCTGTAGCCGAGATGTTTATTTCACCATTATTTTCGCCAAGGCAGGATTCGCCTTTGGTTTGAACTGTGAAATTGGTCGAAGGCATACTTAATCCACAATTAGCATTATAAGCCGCAGTTGCGTCTTTTGCAGCCGCCCAGTTCGTATCCGAATAGGTTTTGTCATCTACTTTAATACAAATTAGATTAGGATTGTTTTCCAAATGCAGATTGGATGAATTAAAATTGATATTATTTCCGTTCTTTAAATTCAAACTTGTCAATTGGTTGGATGAACAATTAAGTTCGGTCAGGGCTGTATTCTCGGTAATATTTAATGATGGCAATTCATTTGAAGCACAAAATAATTGAGTCAGAGCTTTATTTTTAGTAAGATCTATACTTTTTACTTTATTTGTGGTGAAATCCAAAAGAGTCAGGGATGTATTTTTACTAACATTTAAATCTGTTAGTTGATTAGATGATAGATTTAATTTACTGAGAGATACATTTTTAGTTATATCCAAATCAGTTAATTTATTTGTATCTGCAATTAAATTTGTCAGCGCAACATTTTTACTGATATCTAAAGCGGTTAGTTTATTAGAAGATACATTCAATTCAGTTAAAGATGTGTTTCCAGTTATATCTAATAATTCTAATTGGTTTTCATTACATGCTAAAAATGTCAAAGCTATATTTTTGCTTACATCTAAAGCTGTTAATTGATTTGTATTACAATCTAAATTGGTCAAAGCAGTAAATCCCTGAATTCCGGTTAATTTAGTAATGGAACTATTAGATACATCCAGTGTTGTTACTGTTTGAATACTTGAATTAAATACGAGTTCATTTTTACCATCAGTATCAATTCCAAGAGCTATCAGCTTATCTTCAAATTTAGCATCCGGTATTCCTGTAACTGTTGAACAGTCGTAAGTAGTAAAAATAGCGGTAGCATCTTTTGAACTCCTCCAATTTGAATTTGCATAGGCAACATCATCTACCATAATACAGGTAAGTGTTGGATTTTCGCGGAATGAATAAATAAAGAAATTAGTATTATTTCCGTTTTTTAAATTTAAGCTTGTTAATTTATTATCGTTGCAATAGAAAATAAACAGTTCTGCATTTTTGCTTACATCTAAAGTGGTTATTTGATTTTTTTCACAATAAAAATATTCTAACAAAGTACTTTTGCTTACATCTAAGCCAGATAATTGATTGTCTTGACAATATAAATTTATTAACCCCTCTCCCAAATCTAATTTTGTTAGTGTATTGTTATTAACATGTAACGTTTCCAATTGAGTGTTTTTGCTTACATCTAAACTGGTCAGTTTGTTGTTAATGGAATAGACACTTTTTAACTGAGTGTTTTTGCTTACATCTAAACTAGTTAACTGATTATAACTACAGGTCAAGTTAATTAATGCTGTAAAATCCTGAATTCCTGTTAAATCCGTAATAGAGCTATTACTCACATCTAATGTATTCAAAGTGTTGATATTTGAAGTTAACACTTTCCCATCGGCAGTATCATCTATCTCTAAAGCAATTAATTTAGCTTCAAAGTTGGTATCCGGAATGAGGGTATATCCTCTGCAGTCCAGACTGAATTCAGCAGTGGAATCTTTGGTCGTAGTCCAATTGTTTTTGGCAACAGCAATATCGGCAACCATAATACAGGTTAGGGATGTGTTTATTGAACATTTTAAAGTGGTTATTGCATTATTTTTGGATAGATCTAAATCACTTAGCGAATTATTTGAAACATTTAAAGTTTGTAAAGCCTTAAATCCTTCTAGACCTCTTACATCGGTAATAGAGCTGTTAGAAACATCTAAAGTTGTTAGTGTTTCAATACTTGAATTTAATACATGTCCGTTTTTACCATCGGTATCAATTCCTAAAGCAATAAGCTTATCTTCAAATACAGGGTCTGGAATTTTGGTAGTTGTCGAACAATCATAAATCGTAAAATAAGAATAGGTTTCTTTTTTATCAGCCCAATTGGTATTGGCATAGTCTATATCATCAACAGCAATACAAGAAAGTGTTGGGTTGTCCGAAAAATTTAAATAGCTTAATTCTGTATTTTTGCCGTTCTTTAGATTTAAATTGGATATTTTATTTGAATTAGCATATAAAGTACGTAAAGCTATATTTTTGCTGACATCTAAGTTTTCTATTCTATTGTTTTTGCAATCTAAACTATATAATTTAGTGTTTATATTTACATCTAATGCTTTTAATTGATTTGCACTACAATTCAAATTTGACAAAGCAATATTTTTGGTAACATCCAATTCTGTTAGTTTGTTGTCAGAACAATTAAGCGATGTTAGAGCGGTATTTTCGGTTACATTTAGGCTAGTTATTTGATTTCGAGAACAATCGACACTTATTAAAGCTGTGTTTTTGCTCAAATCTAACGAAGTTAGTTTGCCAATGTTGAATCTCAATGTGGTCAAAGCTGTATTTTTACTCAAATCCAAGCTAGTTGCATCACTTCCATTGCAAGTTAGGGAGGTTAAGGCTTTAAAATCCTGAATCCCTGTAAAATCATTAATACGGCCATAAGAAATATAGAGTGTTTTCAATTTACTTATATTAGAAGTCAATACTTTTCCATCAGCCACGTCATCAATTTCTGACTCAATTAATTCTTTTTCAAAGTTTGCATCTGGAATAAGAGTATAACCATTACAATCTAAACTAAAATTAGCCAAAGCGTCTTTTTTTACCGTCCAATTTTCTGTTGCATACGCTATATCTGCTACTTGAATGCAAGTAAGTTCTGCGTTATTTGAACAATCCAAATTAGTGAAAGCTGTAGTTTTAGAAAGATTTATACTGCTTAATAAATTGTTTGAAGCATTTAAAGTTGTCAACGCAGTAAATCCTTCTAAACCTTTCATATCAGTAAGGGAACTATTAGAAACATCTAAAGTTGTTACGGTTTCAATACTTGAATTTAATACTATTCCGTTTTTACCATCTGTATCAATTCCTAGGGCAATTAATTTATCTTCGAATAAAGCATTAGGAATTGTAGTAACTATAGAACAGTCATAAGGAGAAAACAATGGATAAACCTCAGCTTGATTATCCCAATTGGCTTTTGCATAATCTACATCATCAACAACAACGCAGGAAAGGTCTTTGTTGTAAGGAAAAGACACATCGGTTAGAAGAGTGTTTTTTCCGTTTTTTAGGTTTATTAAAGTTAATTTATTATAGCGACAACTAAGACGGGTTAGTGCTGGATTTTTGCTTAGGTCTAAACTTGTGATGTCATTGCTCCAACAATCTAACGAAGTCAAAGCTGTATTTTTACTTACGTCCAAGCTCTTTAGATTGTTTTGACCACAATCCAAACCAGTTAATGAAAGAGCATTACTTACATCAATTGTACTTATTTTATTGTTACTAAAACTTAAATTAGTCAAAGCGGTATTTTTACTTACATCTAAACTAGTTAAAGAATTACTATTACAACTTAATGATTTTAGCGCTGTGTTTTTGCTAACATCGAGACTAGTGAGTTTATTCGAATTACAACGTAATGTAGTCAATGATGTAAAATCATGAATACCAGTTAAATCTGCAATAGAACTATTGCTAACATCTAATGACTTTAAATTATTAATTTTTGAAGTCAATACTCTGCCATCAGCAACATCATCAAATTTTAAGGCAATTAATTTGGTCTCGAAATTGGTGTCTGGAATGAGCGTATACACTTTGCAGTCCAGACTTAAATTAGCGGCTGCATCTTTTGTTATTGACCAATTGTTTGTTGCAGCTGCAATGTCGGTTACTTGAATACACGTTAGGGATGTATTATTCAAACAATCTAAGGTTGTCAAACTGCTGTTTTGAGAAAGGTCTATGGATTTTAATAAATTGTTTGATGCGTTTAAAGTTGTTAAAGCTGTAAATCCTTGTATTCCGGTTAAATCAGCAATTGAACTATCAGAAACATCTAATACTGATAGTGTTGCAATACTGCTATTTAATACTAATTGATTTTTACCATCGGTATCAATTCCAAGGGCAATTAATTTATCTTCAAATTGTGTATCAGGAATCTGTGTAACTGTAGAACATTCATACAAAGTAAATAAGGCATTTGCATTTTTTTTATCAGCCCAATTGGTATTTGCATAAGCAACATCATCTACAGCAATACAGCTAAGATAATAATTTGTACTAAAGGAAAGCGTTGTAAACAAAGTATTATTACCATTTTTCAAATTCAAACGAGATAAATTGTTATTAGAACAACTCAACTTAGTTAAGTTAGTATTTTTACTTACATCCAGATTAGATAAATTGTTTGTATAACAATCCAACGTAATCAAAGCGGTGTTTTTGCTTACATCCAGATTAGACAAATTGTTGTTACTACAATCCAATATATTCAACTCAGTGTTTTTACTTACATCTAAACTGGTTAATTTATTTCCTTGACAATAAAGAGTTTTTAATTTTATAAAATCTTGAATTCCTGTTAAATCTGTAATTGAGAAATTTTGAGTAGCTAAAAAAGTTAAAGTGTTGATTTTTGAAGTCAATACTTTTCCATCGGCTACATCATCATGTTTCAAAGCAATTAATCTCGCTTCAAAATTTGGGTCTGGAATAAAAGTGTAAGGTCTGCAGTCCAAACTGAAATTGGCAGTAGCATCTTTGGTAGTGGCCCAATTGTTTGTTGCAAATGCAATATCGGCTACCTGAATACAGGTTAGCTCTGGATTATTAGAACTATCCAAAGTTGTGAAAGCCGTGGTTTTAGAAAGGTCTATCGTTTTTAATAAATTACCTGAACAATTTAAAGTTTTCAAAGCCGTAAATCCTTCTAAGCCTGTCAAATCGGTAAGGGAACTATTAGAAACATCTAATGAAGTTACTGCTGCAAGACTTGAGTTTAGCACTACTCCGTTTTTACCATCGGTATCAATCCCGAGGGCAATCAGTTTGTCTTCAAATAACGGGTTAGAAATTAGAGTGCTTGCTGAACAATCAAAAGGAGAAAAGAAAGCATAAACCTCGGCTTGATTACTAAACTTTTCCTTTGCATAGGCAACATCATCAACAGCAATACAGGAAAGATTCTTATTGTATGCAAAATTCAAGATAGTAAAAGAAGTGTTTTTTCCGTTTTTTATATTTAATGTAGTTAATTCATTAGAATCACATTGCAACCAACCTAGTACAGTGTTTTTGCTTATATCTAAACTGGTTATTTTATTTGAACGACATAAAAGAATAGTCAGCGCAGTATTATTACTTACATCTAAGCTTGTTAGCTGATTATAACTACATTGAAAATTAGCCAAGCTCGTATTTTTACTTAAATCGATACTGCTTATCTTATTATTATTAAAGTTCAAACTCTTCAAAGCTATATTTTGACTTACATCTAAGTTGCTTAATTTGTTATCAGTACAATTCAAATTAAGAAGTAATGTGTTTTTACTTACATCTAAACCCGTTAAACTATTGCTATTACAATTTAAGCTAGTCAGTGCTACAAAATCCTGAATTCCTGTCAAATCTGTAATAGAACTGCTTGATAGATTTAATTCGGTCAAAGTATTAATTTTTGAAGTCAGCACCTTTCCATCAGTAATATCATCGATTCCTAAAGCAATTAATTTTGCTTCGAATTTGGTATCCGGAATGCTTGTATATTGTGCAAAAGTATTTTTTCCTATAAACAAGAGTAAAAATAAAAGTAATTTTAATTTCATAATAATGGGATTTTAAAGCATCACAATATTACGATAGGTGTAGTTTTTAAAAATCATTATATATAATGATTTTGTTGGAGAAGAGTATTAGCAATTAACCCTCAAATGAATCATAGAAACTAGAAAAATCCCATTTTCATTATTTTGAAAATGGGATTTTTAGTTTATGGAATTGTAATTATTCCACGATAATTTTTTTAACAGACGATGCTTCTTGCTTGATTAAGTATACATAATATACCCCTTTTGGTAAATCAGCTAAGCTAATTGTGTTATTTGTATTGCCTGAGTTTAATGTAAATGATTTTACTAATTGTCCCAATGTATTATAAAAATTTGCTTTTTCTAATACGATATTAGTAATAGTAATTTCATCTTTAGTCGGGTTTGGATAGAGTGCTATTTTATCCAAAACAGAATCTTCAATTCCTAAAGTACAATTTGTAGAGTATATAGTGGAAGGTTCCTTGATTTTTGACCAATTGATATTCGAAAATGAAGCATTATCAACTTTTACACACTCAAGTTTGTTAAGGCTAAGAAAAGTAGTAGCAATAGCACTGGCAGCTTTTTTTCCAGTTACATTGTGTATGATCATGTTTGTATTATTTCCGTTTTGTAGATTCAAAAATGTCAAAGGGTTTGAAACAACATATGCAACGGTAAGTTTACTGTTTTTAGATAAATCTAATGATGTTAGCTCATTGGAAGACGCATCCAATGTTTCCAAAAGAATATTATTAGAAAGATCTAAACTGGTTAACTGATTATTGCTGCAATCTAAATGCTTTAATCCTGTAAAACCTTCAATTCCGGATAAGTCTGTAATATTACTGTTAGAAAGAAATAATGATGTTACTCCTTTAATATCTGCATTTGATATTTTTCCGTTTAAGCCATCATTGTCAATTCCTAAATCAATTAATTTTTGTTCAAATAAAGGGTCAGGAATTAAACTATAGACAGATTTGCAAAAAATGTTAAAGGAAGCGATAACATCCTTTGAGTCGGACCAGTTTTTATTGGAAAAACTAACATCATCTACCTGGATGCATGTTAAATTTGGATTGTCTTTAAAATTCACTTCATAATTAGGAGTCGTACCCAATATAGTGTTATTACCATTTTTTAAATTAAGAATATTTAAATTATTTACATTACAGCGAAGTCCTTTAAGAAGTGTGTTATTTGAAATATCAAGAATCTGTAATGCATTATAGCTACATTCTAAATACTCCAAAGAAGTATTATTTGAAATATCTAAAGCATTTAAAGCATTATCATCACAATTAAGATAAGTTAAAGCAATATTCTTAGAAATATTTAAATTTTTTAATTTGTTGGATTGACAATATAAAGAAATCAGTTTGATGTTTTTTGAAAGATCAAGAGATGTTAGTGAATCGCCAACAACCAATAAGTTCTCTAATGCTGTAAAATCTTCAATCCCTGTTAAATCTTCAATTTTTTCATTGTTTAGATTAAGAGAAGTAACACTTGCAGCATTTGATTTTAAGACCTTTCCGTTGATACCGTCAGTATCAATTCCCAAATTAATTAATTTTTGCTCAAATTTCTGATCAGGAATTGATGTATATAAACCATCATTATTTTGAGAATTATAAAGTCCGCTAATTTCCTCAATGGTCAAAGCGCGTTCCCAAATCCCAATATCGTCAATTGAACCTTCAAAATAATTGTTTGATTTGTTTTTTCCTATTCTAAAAAAATTTCCAAACCCATTAGTGTATAAATCTGCAGCCCCTGTTAATTTAAGCACGTTATTTATATATGCATAAAAAGTATTGGTCTGGTCATCAAATACCATTGCAAAAAAGATCCATTCATTGGTAAAATAATTCTCCTGAGATGTAAAAGTTTGCGAATCGAATTGTATGTCCATATAACCTTTACTAAATAGGCTCATTTTAAACCAATAATCCGGATCAGAAACATTTCCATAGTTTAAAATGCAAAAATCAGACTCATTTGAATTAATAGGATTATCAGTTTTAAACCATCCTGTAATTGTTCTTGAACCGCCTTTTAACGGATAATTTTTTACATCAGCCTCTATATTACTGGTAGTTCCGTTAAAAGAATAAGCACGATTATTATTTCCAAATCTATCAGATGTTAAAGTAACATCCTTAGCGATTCCATGTGAATCATTTCCACTAAAATCGTTTGCATTTCCATCAAAAGGATAATAAGCCAGTAAACCATATGTAGGTATTTGAACATCTATTGATGGAGCTGTAATTGTTACATCTACTGCTGTTCTTGAACTTTCACATCCGTTAATTATTTGCGAAACAAAATATTTGCCTGTTTGCAACGGAGTAGAAGAATTTAGTGCACTTCCTCCAATCAAGGTATTAAACCAACTGATGTTAATTCCGGAAGCTTTCAAATCTGAAACTCTAGCACCATTATTAAAACTCTGGGAATTTGAAGCCGGAGCATCAGTAATATTTGCGGTAACATTAACACTACCTGAAGTAATACATCCTTGGGCATCTCTTACATTTACTGTAAAAGTTCCTGCAGGTAAATTAGCGAAATAAGGGGAGTTTTGGTAAACGAAAAGAGGTGAAACAGCATATTGATATGACAGTGTACCGCCACTTGCAGTAATGCTTATGTTTCCATTGTTATTTTTATTACAAGCTGCCTCTGTAAATACTTTAAAAGTAATTGCAACTGGCTCTATAATGGTAAAGTTTTTAGAAATAGACAATGAAGTTGCATCTGTTATGATACAAGAATAGTCCGCTGCTGACAATTTACTAATTGTTGATGTTGTTGCTCCGTTTGACCAAAGATAAGTATATGGAGCTGTACCCCCTGAAATAGATATTACAGAAGCTGAGCCGTCGGCAGCGCCAGAACAACTTATATTACTTGAGACTGTATTTATTAACAGTCCTCCAGGGCAAGCTACACCTGTTGGTACATTTCTTTCCGTATTTGTAGCATCACCCAATTGTCCTTGAGAGTTACTGCCCCAAGACCATAAAACGCCAGCCTTTTTTAGAGCAACGGTGTGGTTATTTCCACAGAAAACCATTGACCAATCGTTAGTTGCTCCAATTTGTATTGGAATAGAGCTATTCACTTTAGTCCCATTACCCAATTTTCCCATTCTATTGTAACCCCAAGCCCATAAAGTTTCATCTGTTTTGATGGCGGTTGTATTACCCCATCCACATGCTACCGTTTTCCAGCTTGTCAATAATCCCATTTGTGTTGGAATAGTTTTGTTTATTGATGTGCCATCTCCCAATTGTCCATTGTTATTACTACCCCAGACCCATAAAGTACCGTCTGCTTTTATGGCTGTTGTGTGTTCATATCCGGCAGCTATTATTTTCCAATTGGTTGCGGTTCCAATTTGGGTAGGGACATTCTTTTGTATAATTGTACCATCTCCTAATTGACCATAATTGTTACTTCCCCAAGCCCACAATGAGCCATCTTTTTTTAAAGCTATTGTGTGATTATTATTTGTTGCTATCGTATGCCAATCGTCTGCTATTCCTATTTGTGTGGGAATGCTTTTATCTGCAGTAGTTCCATCACCTAATTGTCCAAATTCATTATAACCCCATGCCCATAGTGTGCCATCTGTTTTTAGGGCAACTGTATAATGAGCTCCTGCAGCTATAGCTTGCCAGTCTTTCGAGGATCCTATTTGCTGTATAGCATTATAAGGTTTAACGGTGTTGATGCCATTTCCTATTTGTCCTAAGTTACCATATCCCCACGCCCATAAAGAACCATCAGTTTTTAGAGCAACAGTATGTCCCATTCCTGCAGTCACTGTTTTCCAATCATTAGATGTTCCTACTTTGGAGGGTACATTTTTGTCTACTGTTGTGCCGTTCCCTAATTGGCCATTAGTATTGTTTCCAAATCCCCATAGTGTGCCATCTACTTTTATGCCTACAGTATGATTGTATCCGGCAGCTGCTGTTTTAAAACATTGTGCCTTTAACTGGAATCCTAAAAGTATTAAAAGTAAGAGTAAAGTTTTTTTCATATTGTAAAAATTCAACATTAAGACTATTTTTTTTGATTTATTTTGAAAGCTTAACTATCAGAAATTAATTATTTATTAGTTTATAAGTATTAGCAAAATGTACTTTCAGGCTATTAAAATTCATGCTCCGAAATAATAAAGGCGTAGAGTAATAAAACTGATCATTTAAGAATGTAATTTTATTTTCATAAGTATAATGCTGATTATTAGATGCAATATTGCGATTAATATTTTTATATTAATTAAAGGGCTACAATCTTATGTTTCATTATATGTATTATTGAGAGAATGAAATTAAACCGATACCGGAATAGAAGAAATTTTTGTGTTTCTCTAAGTTAAAGATAGTGCATAAAAAATTCCGTTTTCATTTTTATTTGAAAACGGAATTTAGTGTGATGATTATGTAAAATTATTCTACAATAATCTTTTTTGCAGAAGCTGCGTCCTGATTGATTAAATATATATAATAAATACCTTTTGGAAGACCAGCAAGATCAACAATATGATTTTCATTGTTTTTGTCTAACTTAACTGTTTTTACCAATTGCCCTAAAGCATTAAAAACACTTGCTTTTTCTAAAGATATATTTTGAATGTTTACTTCTCCATTAGTCGGGTTAGGATATAAGACTACCTTATCAAATACAGATTCTTCAAGACCAAGTGTACAATTTGCCGAATACGATGCTGTATCGTCTTTAAAAAATATGCCACTAGTACTCGCAAAAGTTGGGCTATCAACCATGATACAGGTTAAAGCTGGATTTTTGAACAATAATGCCCCTTCAAAATTGATATTATTGCCATTTTTAAGGTTTAATATTTTTAAGGCATTCTCTGAAGTATTGATGTAAACTAGCTTTGTGTTTTTAGAAACATCTAAATCCGTCAATTTATTTTTATTAGTCTGTAATGTTGTAAGTTCTGTATTTGCTGAAACATTTAAACGTGTCATAAGATTTCCGTGACAATACAATTCAATTAAATTTAAATTTCCTGACAAATCTAAAGTTGTCAAATTATTAAACTGACAGTTTAAGTATTGTAATGAAGCGAAACCTTCAATTCCTGTTAAGTCATTTATCTCGCTTAACTGTACGTTTAAATCATTGATGACAGCAATGCTAGAAGTTAATACTTTTCCATTTTTTCCATCTAAATCAATTCCTAAATCAATTAATTTTTGCTCAAAATTTGGATCTGGAATCGTTGTATAGACATCACAATTATTTGAAAAGGTTGAATTTAAGTTTTTATAATTGGCCCAATTTGCATTAGAATATATTTCATCATCAACTAAAATACAAGGTAGATTAACTTTGCTTGATACATCTAAAGTTGTGAAATTAGTATTAAAACCATTTTTTAGATTTAAAGTTGTAAGATTATTAAAATGGCAATCCAATATTTTTAGATTTTTATTTTTTGAAACATCTAATGTTGTTAGATCATTCGAATAACAATATAAATTCTCCAAAGCAATATTTTTAGAAACATCTAAAATAGTCAGAGTACTTGACATACATTCCAAAGTAACTAATTTTAAGTTTTTTGAAACATCCAAAGAAATTAAATTATTATTATAACAGGAAAGGCTTTCAAGTGAAGTAAAATCCTGAAGACCTGTTAAGTCTGTAATATTACTTCTATTAACATCTAAGGTTGTAATAGTACTTATACTAGCAGTTATTACTTTTCCGTTTTTTCCATCAGTATCGATTCCTAATGCGATTAGTTTGGCTTCAAAATTGCTGTCAGGAATTAGTGTATAAGGTGTACAATCAATGTTGAAAGTAGAGGAAGGATCTTTGGCTAACGCCCAATTTGATGTTGAATATGCCGCATCATCAACAAGTATACATTTTAATTTGGGATTTGATGTAAAATTTCCAAAAAGCATACTTTGCATATTAGTATTATTTCCATTTTGGATATTTAAATAGCTCAGGTCATTATTAGAACATTCTATTTGTTTTAATGAAGTGTTTGCAGAGACATCCAGGGTTGTTAACATATTAAAACTGCAACTCAAAACAGTCAACGCAGTATTAGCAGAAAGATCTAAAGTGCTAATATTGTTAAAACTGCAATACAATTTATCTAACAATTGGTTATTGGAAACATTTAAAGCTGTTATTGCATTATTACCACAGTTTAATGATTTTAGCATTTTAAAATCCTGAATACCTGTTAAATCAGCAATTGCAGAATTAGTTACATTTAGATTTGTTATGTTTGCAATACTTTCAGTTTTAACTTTCCCGTTTTTACCGTCTCCATCAATTCCTAAAGCAATTAATTTGTCTTCAAAATTAGAATCTGGAATTATAGTATAAGTAGCACAGTCTAGATTATATGATGCATCAGGATCATTTTTATCAGCCCAATTTGCATTAGAATATTCAATATCATCAACCTCAATACAAGTCAGTTCTGGATTATTCAAGAAGCTAAGTTTAGTTTTGTCAAATTTGTTATTAACACCGTTTTTTAAATTCAAACTTTTCAAAAGATTGTTATTGCAAAACAAAATAGTTAATGCATTGTTATCGGATAGATTTAAAGCTATTATTTTATTGTTTTGACAATCTAATTTATTTAATAAAAGATTTTTAGAAACATCTAAACTTTCCAAAAGATTCGTGCCAGTATCTAAAGTAGATAGTTTTGTATTATTAGTTAGATCCAAGGCACCAATATTATTAGAATAAATTTCTAAACTAGTTAATTGGGCATTTTGGCTAATATCTAAACTATTTAATTTATTAAATGCCGCATTTAAATTTTCTAACGCAATATTACCTTTCACTTCAATTTCTAACAACTCGTTGGAGTTGCATTTCAATTCAGTTAAGTTTTTATTGTTAGAAGTGTTTAATGAGATTAAGTTATTTCCACTAACGTTTAATGACGTCAAAGCAATAAAGTCCTGAACACCTGTCAAATCTGTTATTGAACTATTTGAGACATCTAACTCTGTTATTGACGAAATGCTTGCAGTTACAACTTTTCCATTTTTACCATCTGTATCAATGCCCAGAGCAATTAGTTTATCTTCAAAATTAGTATCTGGAATTAGAGTGTAAGGAGTACAGTCTATATTATATGATGTTGTAGCATTTTTTTTATTAGCCCAATTTGCATCAGAGTAAGCAACATCATCGACAAGTATACATTTTAGATTTGAATTGCCTGAAAAATTTACATTGCTATTAGTTAGTAATGTATTATTACCATTTTTAAGATTTAAACTTGTAAGTGCATTTGAATGGGTAAAAATCCTTGTTAACGCTTTGTTTTGTGACAGATCCAGTGATGTTAACATATTCCCTTGACATTCTAAGATATTTAAATTTATGTTTTTTGTTATATCTAAGGAAGTTAATTTATTAGAATCACATTCTAATCGTGTTAATCCAGGATTTTTTGAAACATCTAAAGAAGTCAATTGATTATTATAACAATATAAAATCTGCAAGGAAGCAAAATCCTGAATACCTGTTAAATCAGTAATTGATGAATTTGTTACATTTAAACTTGTTACATTTACAATGCTTTCGGTAATTATTTTTCCGTTTGTACCATCTTTATCAATTCCTAAAGCTATTAATTTTTCTTCAAATTTTGAGTCAGGAATTAAAGTGTAAACAGTACAGTCTAAATTAAAACTAGTAGTTGCATCTTTAATAGTAGTCCAGTTTGCTGCGTCAGTGACATTAGCAACTTGAATACAAATTAAAGCTGGATTGTTGGAGCAATTTAATGTAGCTATTGCAGTATTATTAGACAGATTAAGTTTTTTTAATTGATTTCCAGAGCAATCTAAAGCGGTAATGGCAAGAAATGCTTCAATTCCGGTTAAATTTGTAATTGAGCTATTAGACACATCCAAAGCAGTTAACGAAGATATGCTTGCGGTTGCTACAAATCCGTTTTTACCATCAGTATCAATACCAAGTGAGATAAGCTTATCTTCAAATTTAGAATCTGGAATTGATGTAATAGTTGAGCAGTCATAATGAGAGTAAAATGCATTAGTATCTTTTTTACCTGACCAATTGGTATTTGAGTAATTTGTATCATCAACAAGTATGCATTTCAGACCCGAATTATATTGAAAGTTTACAACTGTTAATAATGTGTTCTTACCATTTTTAAGATTTAAACTTAAAAGTTTATTTGACTCACAAGTTATAGTCTTTAAAGCAATGTTATTAGAAATATCTAAAGCAGTTAATTCATTGTTATGACATGAAAGATCGATTAAATTTACATTAGCACTTAAATTAATATCTCCTAATTTATTATATGCTGTAAATAAATACTGTAAAGCCAGATTTTTAGAAAGATCTAATGTTGTTAATTTATTTGAGGAACATTGTAGACGGGTTAAAGAAACATTATTTGAAACATTCAGAGAAGTTAACTGGTTAGATCCACATTCTAAAAAAGTTAAAGATTTAAAATCCTGTATACCAGTCAGGTCTGTAATCATGCTGCTTGATACATCCAAAGAGGTTAGTAGTGAGACACTTTCGGTAGCTACTTTTCCATTTTTGCCATCTTTATCAATCCCAAGTGCAATAAGTTTGTCTTCAAATTTAGAATCAGGGATTAAGGTGTAAATCGTGCAGTCTAAACTAAAATTAGCAATTAGATCTTTGTTAACTATCCAATTTGTTGTGGCATAATCGATATCAGCTACCTGAATACATATTAGTGCCGCATTATTTGAGCAATTTAGACTATTGAATACTGTGTTTTGTGAAAGATTTATTTTTTTTAATAAATTTCCAGAACAGTTTAGAGTTGTTAGTGCCTTAAAACCTTCAATTCCTTTTAAATCAGCTATATTGCTATTAGACACATCTAATGTAGCAACGGTTGCAATGCTCGAGTTTAATACTACTCCATTTTTGCCATCAGTATCAATACCTAATGCGATTAATTTATCTTCAAAGGCAGGGTCTGAAATTTGTGTAGCTAAAGAACAATCTATTGGGGAGAAATATGCAGTTCCTTCTTTTTTTGTTGTCCAATTAGTGTTCATATAATCTACATCATCTACAGCTATACAATTTAGACTAGGATTTCTTAAAAAGGCGGTAGAATAGCTAATTCCCATATTGCTATATAAATATTGGAAAGAAATCTGGGTATTTTCAAGCAGATTAGCATTGTTTCCATTTTTTAAATTTAATGTTGTCAAATTATTTCCAGAACAATTTAACAATACTAAATTATTATTTTCGGATAAGTCTAACGATGATATTTGATTATTACTACAAGCTAAATATTTTAACATTTTATTTGTTGCAGTTTTTAAATCTAATAATTTATTATTAGTACAAAGCACGGTTATTAATGCTGTATTAAATGTTAAATCTAAAGATGATAAATTATTGCTGGAACAATTTAATTTCTCTAATGCAGGATTACTACTTAGGTCAAGATTTGTCAAAAAACCATTAAAAACGTCTAGTTCTTTTAAATTTGAATTTTTAGAAAGATTTAATGAATTAAAATTATTCCCTTTATTTCCGTTATTTCCACAATGTAGATATTGAAGAGCTATATTTGAAGAAAGATTAAGAGCTGTTATCAAGTTACTGGTACAGTCTAAATAGGTTAAATTAATATTTTTGCTTACATCCAAATTAATTTTATTGTAAGAACAATTTAATTTACTTAATAGTGTATTTTTTGATAAATTTAGAGTGCTTAAATTGTTATTGCTGCATTCTAATATCGTCAAACCTGTAAAGTCTTCTATTCCTGTTAAATCAGTTATAGTACTATATGAAACATCTAATGATGTCACTAAATTAATATTACTGGTTAACACTTGACCATCTGCAACACCAGAATCAAGTCCTAAAGCAATTAATTTCTTTTCGAAATTTACATCCGGAATTGCTGTGTATTGCGCATAAATAGAAAAATTTGCTAATAAAAGCAATAAAAGTAGTTTTGTTTTCATACAGTAAGTTTATAATTCTGGTTGCAATTATACAAATTATAAATCATTTTCTTACCTTCAATATCTATTTAAATCATTGCTTTATTAAGAATTATTTGTAAAAATTAATGTAACAAAATTACATTTATGAGTTATTTGTTATAAACTTTAATAAATTTTGTATTATCTGTAATTTAATTGCTAATTACTGTCCTTAAATTTGTGATATAAAAATCATAATTAGGTGTTAATCTGTTCATATTTATAACAAAATAGTATAATTTAGTCGAATTATTTTAAACGTCTATTATTTATTACATGAGTCATATAAAACCTCTCAAATTGTCTGCTTTTGCATTACTTGTTTTAGCAGGGTGCAGCGCTACAATGCAGGCGCAAGTTTCAACTTCAAAAGAATTTATTACAGCACCTTTATCGGTAGTTAAAAAAGCGCCGCTTACAGATAACGAACTAAAAAGATGGAGTCATCTTGACTTAATAAAAGACTCTATTCCCGGAATGAGCGTGGATAAGGCTTATGCCGAATTACTGCAAGGAAAAACTGGAAAAAAAGTAATTGTCGGAATCGTGGATTCAGGTGTTGATATCGAGCATGAAGATCTAAAAGGAATGATCTGGACTAATCCAAAAGAAATCCCGGGAAACGGAATTGATGACGATAAAAATGGCTATGTTGATGATATTCACGGCTGGAATTTTCTGGGCGATATTGTGAATGAAAACCTGGAAATGACCCGTATCGTTAAAAAAGGGGATGATGGCTCAGAGCAATATAAAAATGCCTTGGCGCAATATGATGAGAGATATCAAAAAGCATTAAAAGACAAACAGCAAGTGGATCTTTTGCTGGATGTTCATAAGACAATAAAAACAACCTTAAATAAAGAAAAATATACGCTTGCAGACGTTTCAGGCATTACATCTACTGATCCAAATGTGAGCAGGAGCAAAATGATCATGACTCAGATTCTTACCAATGCAGGACCAACGTTTGATCCTGAATCAGAATTAGAAGATTACAGAGAACATGTGTATGGTGAATTGAATTATAACTTAAACAAAGATTTTGACGGAAGAAAAATTTTAGGTGACAACGCTGAAGATATTAAAAAAACAAGCTATGGTAACAATATTGTTTTTGGACCGGACAAAGAAAAAGCGCTTCACGGAACTCACGTTGCCGGAATTATTGCACAAGTAAGAAACAATGGTTTAGGTGGCGACGGCGTAGCCAATAATGTTGAAATTTTAACGGTGAGAGCAGTTCCGGATGGAGACGAATATGATAAAGATATCGCTTTGGCAATTCGCTATGCTGTTGATAATGGAGCAAAAGTGATTAACGGAAGTTTCGGAAAAAGTTTTTCCCCACAAAAAAAATGGGTATATGATGCCATAAAATATGCCCGTAAAAAAGATGTTTTGATTGTTCATGCGGCAGGAAATGATGGATACAATATTGATGAAACTAAAAACATCAATTACCCGAATGATTCTGAAGACAACATTAAGGAATTTGCGGATAACCTGATTACGATTGGAGCTATCAATAAATCCTATGGAAAAAATGTAGTGGCTGAATTCTCCAACTTCGGAAAAATAAATGTGGATGTTTTTGCACCGGGAGAAGAAATTTACGCAACGGTGCCAAACAACAAATACAAATATTTACAGGGAACTTCAATGGCATCGCCAAATGCGGCAGGTGTAGCTACGTTGATTCGTTCTTACTATCCAAAACTAAAGGCAAAACAGGTAAAACAAATTTTGATGGATTCAGGAGTTGCTCTTCCGGCTATGGTTGTGTTAGGAGAAAATCCAAATCCAAATCAGGAGCCTGTAGCGATTTCATCTGCTGAATCATCCAAAACGGCTAAAATGGTAAACGCTTATAATGCTTTATTGATGGCTGAAAAAATGTCTAAAAAATAAAAGACTAAAATTTATATAATTCAATAACAAGTTTACAAGAGCCTTTTTTGTAAACTTGTTATTTTTAATACCACACACTATCCAAATGAAAAAAATTATCCTACTTTCTTTTTTGAGTTTTGGTCTCCAGACTTCTTTTGCACAAAACACCTCTTATTGGCAGCAGCATGCCGATTACAAGATGGAAGTTTCAATGGATGTAAAAAGCTATCAGTACAAAGGAAAACAAGAACTGGTTTATTCGAATAACTCTTCTGATACTTTAAAAAAAGTATATTACCATTTGTTCTTTAACGCTTTCCAGCCAGGGAGCGAGATGGATGCACGTCTTCATTTTATAAAAGACCCTGATGGAAGAATGGTAAACAAAGTAAAAGGTGCTGACGGAAAAGACGTGAAGCAAAGCCGAATTGAAACGTTGAAACCAAATGAAACCGGATTTCTGAAAATTACTAATTTCAAACAGGATGGCCTAACAGCGCAAACCAGAACTTCTGGAACTATTTTCGAAGTGACTCTGGCCAAACCAATTCTGCCGAATTCCAAATCGACTTTTACTTTGGATTTTGACGGGCAGGTTCCGGTTCAGGTACGCCGTGCGGGAAGAAATAATTCTGAAGGTGTAGAATTATCGATGTCACAATGGTATCCGAAATTAGCCGAATTTGATTTTGAAGGATGGCATGCAGATCCCTATATTGCAAGGGAATTTCATGGCGTTTGGGGAAACTTTGATGTAAAAATCACTATTGATAAAGACTATACAATTGGTGGTTCCGGATATTTACAGGATAAAAATAAAATTGGACATGGCTATGAGGATGCTGGTGTTACAGTGACTTATCCAAAGAAAACCAAAACACTGACATGGCATTTTATAGCACCGGATGTGCATGATTTTACCTGGGCAGCTGACAAGGAATATACACATGATATTGTAAAAGGACCCAACGATGTAGATTTGCATTTCTTCTACAAAAACAATCCTAAGACCACAGAAAACTGGAAGCAATTACAGCCGTTAATGGTTAAGGTTATGGATTTTTACAACCAAAAAGTAGGTCAATATCCATATAAACAATATTCTTTTATTCAGGGCGGAGATGGCGGAATGGAATATGCCATGTGTACGTTAATGTTAGGGAATGGTACGCTCGAAGGAATTTTAGGAACCGCTACACATGAACTTGGGCATTCCTGGTTTCAGCATATTTTGGCTTCAAATGAGTCCAAACACCCGTGGATGGATGAAGGTTTTACGACCTACATCGAAGATATGGCTTTGAATGAATTGAAAGGCGATAAAAAAGTTGCTAACCCGTTTAAAGGGAATTATGCTGCTTATTATAGTTTGGTCAATTCCGGTAAGGAGCAGCCACAAACCACTCATGGTGATCGTTATGATGAAAACAGGCCTTATAGTATTTCGTCTTACATTAAAGGAAGCATCTTTTTGTCGCAATTGGAATATGTAATTGGAAAGGAAAATGTTGATGAAACTTTAAAAAGATATTATAACGATTTCAAATTCAAACATCCAACGCCAAATGATATCAAAAGAACAGCTGAAAGGGTTTCCGGAGCTGAGTTGGATTGGTATTTAACAGATTGGACACAAACTTTAAATACGATTGATTACGGCATTAAAGAGGTTGCAGACAATTCTGGAAAAACAACTATTACGCTGGAAAGAATTGGAAGAATGCCAATGCCAATCGATTTAAAAGTAGACTATGCGGACGGAACTTCTGAAAATTTTCATATTCCATTAAGAATGATGAATTTCATTAAACCAAATCCAAACCCGAACACAAAGAGAACCGTATTGGAAGATTGGGCATGGGCACAGTCGAATTACAGTTTTACAATTGATAAAAACAAAACAGCAATCAAAAAAATCACCATCGATCCAAGCGGATTAATGGCAGATGTAAAAGCTGCAAATAATGTTTTTGAGGTAAAATAATTTTAGAATTTATTTTGTTGAAAAGTCAAAGCTGGTCCAGCTTTGACTTTTTTTTATTTAAAAATTACAAAGAAAAAAAATACATAATCAAAATACTACAAATGCACTTTTATTTTCTATTTTTGGCTCAAAAAAATAATAATTATTAAGTTAGTAATGCATAAGATTTCTTAGGGGTATAAATCACCTCTTAAAATTCAAATACAATCGGATCATAATGAAGAAAAAAACGATAATCATTATTTTAATAATAACGACATTATTTGCAGGCGTAATTTACTTTGCTATTAATTCCAACTTATTTAGCCAATTTTATGCTATTGAAAATGAAGGTTCAAATAATAAAACTTCTACTGAAGCAGCAACTTTCCTGATTGAACCGTATGTTTTTGTTGGTGACAATGGATATGTATTAAAAGGAAAACTACTAAACGCAGAATTTGAAAGAGAGTTTAATAAACTGCCCGATACATTGTATACATTGGAGTTTGATGATAAATTATACGCAGTAAACCCAAGTGATGATAGAGAAAAGACGAGATATTCACTAATTGATGACAATACAATAAAAAATATAAATAATTATCAGGGTACTCATGAGCAAGGATTGTTGATTTCTTATCTAAGGCTTGCTATAAAAGGAGCGGCTGAATATCCAATATTTTTATCATCGCAAAATCGTTATGATGCATTAATAACTAACGAAGAATTTAATAATACCTATAAAAACTACTTTGGAGAGTCGGTAAGTAATTATGGAGTGAGTGCATTGCCTTATGATGTAAAACAGGGACTTATTGCTTTTTATGAATCAGACGAAGGTAAAAATTATCGGTATAAAATTAAAGGACAACAGACAAGTATTGATTTGATATGGAAGGGAGAATTAACCGGTAAAGGCAAAAAAGAAGTTGCTATATTACTTAATAACAAGACAAGCAGTTTAGAAGATTATTACATCTTACTCGTTTATGCAACAAAAAATCATCCGTATGAAAAAAATATAGAATATTATCTGGTGTATAATGAAACGTTTTACGATAGGGTATTATTGGGACATTTAAAAACCAGTTCCGATGGAGAAGATTTTGTCAGGCCGATATATATGGGTAAGGAAAACAAAGTAGAAACTGAATTTGATGGTATTGTGTTAAAGCAAATTAATCAGCCTGATGAGGTCTTGGTTTACAATCAGGCATTTGATAAATTAGTAAAATACACACAATTACCACCGTCTAAACAAAATAGATCAGGCGAAGAAGATGAAGAGTCTGAGGAAGTGTTGGAATAGACAAGTTAAGGCTTGCCTGATAATGTATTCATCAACCCCCACTAAAGACGAATCAAATATTTAAACACAAAAAGGAATCATGAATTCGCTATCCCAAATGCTCCAGCATATCCTTAGTCATTGATTCCAAATCAAAAGTATGTTTCCAGCCCCAGTCTTTTCTGGCATCAGCATCATCGATACTGGCAGGCCAGCTGTCCGCAATTTTCTGGCGGAAATCAGGATTGTAAGTAATCTCAAATTCGGGAATGTGTTTTTTGATTTCAGCAGCAATTTCAGTTGGAGTAAAACTCATCGCAGCTAAATTATAGGAAGAATGAATTTTGATTTCTTCAACAGGAGCTTTCATGATGTTGATGGTTGCATCAATGGCATCTTCCATATACATCATCGGCATTTTGGTTTCTGATGATAAAAAGCATTCGTATTTTTTATCGGCAATTGCTTTGTGAAAAATATCAACAGCATAATCCGTAGTTCCGCCTCCAGGTGGTGTCGACCAGCTAATCAGACCCGGATAACGTATACTTCTCACATCAACACCGTAAATGTTATGGTAATATTCGCACCATCTTTCTCCGGCTTGTTTACTGATTCCGTAAACGGTCGAAGGTTCCATAATGGTATATTGTGGTGTGTTTTCTTTTGGAGTCGTAGGCCCAAAAACAGCAATGCTGGATGGCCAGAATATTTTTTTTATTTTTTTTGCTTTCGCCAGATTCAAAACATGAAATAAGGAGTTCATATTGAGATCCCACGCAAAGGCAGGATTTTTTTCCGCTGTAGCTGATAAAAGTGCCGCCATTAAATACACATCTGTAATTTGATGAATTTCAACAAGATGCTCAATCTGATTAAAATCTAATGCATTGACCACTTCAAACGGACCTGAATTAACCACATCAGTATTTAGTTTTCGAATATCAGAAGCAATCACATTTTCTGTTCCGTATAGCTTACGTAATTTTTGTGTCAGTTCCGTTCCGATTTGACCACAAGCGCCAATGATTAGTATTTTTGGATTCATTAGAATGTATTTAAAGAACAAATATAATATATTCGTAAATAATCATGATTTTAAGAATGTTAAATTATGAATTTAATAACAAATAATATTATTTTTTATTTAATTCTCTTTCAAAAAGCTTTCTTAAACTTAACCAAAATGGTTGTAAATCAAAATTCATAATTGTAAATTTACTTGTAACTTTGCAGCCTAAAGTTGTACCAGATGAAATCGCCATTAATAAAAGTTTGCTCAGCCAAACATTAATAAATAAAAGGCGATAACATATATGACCATAAAAATAAATTTTACATATATGAAATACAAAATAGCTATTTTTCTGCTTTTAGTTTTTCTGCTGAATTCCTGTCAGGATGAAAATGAAAAGCGCCTTGCTGAAAATAAAAAAGAAGCAAAAAAGAAAGAAATCATTTTTAATAATATTAATAAAGCGTGGGTATTTATTGACGAACCTATTAATGAGGTTTCAGAACAAAATGTAAATGCCTGGAAAGAATGGCGCGAATTTTTAAAAGAATTAGACCAGAAACCAAGAAAAACAATTGGAGCTTTTCAGAAAAAATCTGCCGCAATTGCTAAAAAGGCAATGGCGCTAAACAATAATATTCCGGCGCAATTTAATCAGCCTCAGATAAAAAGCCGAATTTCAAGTTTGATTACAAAAGTAAAAATGATGGATTTATTTATTCATCTGCATAAAATTCCTGATGAAAAAGTGACTTTTTTAATAGGTGAAATCAACAAGGAATTAGTTTCATTAGAAAGACAGATGGATAACATTGTTGTAAAAAGCAAAATTCCAAAAGAGCAGGGAGAAGAAGATTTTCTAAGAATGTTAGACACAACACGTGCCATTCCAAATTCCAATATGGCGCCGACGCCGTTACGAAATATAGATCAAAATTTACCAAAAGTTGAGTAAAAACGCCTTATATACCACCTATGACAATTTGCCTAAAACGCAGCAGATTGCAACGGAATTAATAGAACACAACCAGATAAAAATGCATCTTAACGGCTTGTTAGGATCTGCAGTTTCATTTGTTTTACGTGCTGTTTTCAAAAAAACAGAATTGCCTTTTTTAGTTGTTTTAGACAATAAGGAAGAAGCCGCTTATTATCTCAATGATTTGGAACAAATGATCGGCGAGCAGGATGTGTTGTTTTATCCGGCATCATTTCGTCGTCCGTATCAGGTTGATGAAACGGATAATGCGAATGTTTTGCTTCGCGCTGAGGTTTTAAACCGAATCAATTCCCGTAAAAAACCGGCAATAATTGTTACGTATCCTGAAGCGCTTTTTGAGAAAGTAGTGACGAGACAACAATTAGACAAAAACACATTAAAAGTCGCTTTGAACGATAAAATTTCAATTGATTTTATCAACGAAGTTCTGTTCGAATATGAATTCAAAAGAGTTGATTTTATTACAGAACCTGGCGAATTTTCGGTTCGTGGAGGAATTGTCGATGTGTTCTCTTTTTCAAACGATCATCCATACAGAATAGAGTTTTTCGGTAATGAAGTCGACAGCATCAGAAGTTTTGATGTTGAAACACAATTATCTGTTGAAACCCATAAAAAAATCACGATTATCCCGAATGTCGAAAACAAGATATTTCAGGAAAACCGTGAAAGTTTTCTAGATTACATTTCAGAGAAAACCGTCATATTTATTCAAAATACAGACGGACTTTTTAGCCAATTGGACAAACAATTCGCAAGAGCAGAAGAAGCTTATGGTAAACTTTCGGGAGAAATAAAACACGCCACTCCTGACCAATTATTTTTAAATCAGGCATCGCTGATCAAACGGGCGTTGGATTTTTCGATTGTAGAACTGGCTTCAAAACCCATTTTTAAAACCACAAAAAAATTCGAATTTCATATTCAGCCTCAGCCATCTTTCAACAAACAATTTGATTTATTGCTGAATAACTTGAGCGACAATCATTTCAACGGCTATAAAAACTATCTGTTTTGTTCGAATGAGGCACAGGCCAAACGTTTTCATGATATTTTTGAAAGTCTGGATGAAGCCAATTCAGAAAACATCCGAAAGCAATATCACACCGTTGTGTTGCCTTTGTACCAGGGTTTTATTGACGAAGAAAATCAAATAACGGCGTACACAGATCATCAGATTTTTGAACGTTATCATAAATTCAACATCAAAAACGGCTATTCTAAAAAGCAAAATATTACGCTTAAAGAATTGACGGCACTTTCGGTTGGCGATTATGTAACGCATATTGATCACGGAATTGGAAAGTTTGGCGGCTTGCAGAAAATTCAGGTAGAAGGCAAAACACAGGAAGCGATTAAATTGGTTTATGCTGATAATGATATTGTGTATGTGAGTATTCACTCGCTTCATAAAATCTCAAAATACAACGGAAAAGACGGTACGCCTCCAAAAATTTATAAATTAGGATCGAACGCCTGGAAGATTTTAAAACAAAAAACCAAAGCACGTGTCAAACATATTGCCTTCAACTTAATTCAGTTGTATGCAAAACGAAGATTGGAAAAAGGGTTTCAGTTTGCACCGGATAGTTACCTGCAAAACGAATTAGAAAGTTCGTTTATTTATGAAGACACACCGGATCAAACCAAATCAACACAAGAAGTAAAAGCCGACATGGAAAGCGATCGCCCAATGGATCGTTTGGTCTGTGGTGATGTTGGTTTCGGAAAAACAGAGGTTGCGATTCGTGCCGCTTTTAAAGCCGTTGACAATAGCAAACAAGTGGCAATTTTGGTTCCGACGACTATTTTGGCATACCAACATTATAGAACTTTTACAGAACGATTAAAAGATATGCCGGTTTCAATTGGGTATTTAAACCGATTCAGAACGGCGAAACAAAAAGCGCAAACTTTAAAAGATTTAGCTGAAGGAAAACTAGACATCGTAATTGGAACACATCAATTGGTAAACAAAAATGTCGTTTTTAAAGACCTTGGTTTATTGATTGTGGATGAGGAACAAAAGTTTGGTGTCAACGTAAAAGATAAATTAAAAACGATTGCTGCAAATGTCGATACACTGACCTTAACGGCAACGCCAATTCCGAGAACGCTTCAGTTTTCGTTGATGGCTGCTCGCGATTTATCAGTAATTACAACACCTCCGCCAAATCGTTATCCGATTGAAACGAATGTGGTTGGTTTTAATGAAGAAGTAATTCGTGATGCGATTTCGTATGAAATTCAAAGAAACGGACAGGTTTTCTTTATCAATAACCGAATCGAAAATATAAAAGAAGTTGCCGGAATGATTCAGCGTTTGGTGCCAAACGCCAGAGTCGGAATTGGTCACGGACAAATGGAAGGCGCCAAATTGGAGGAATTAATGTTAGGTTTCATGAACGGCGATTTTGATGTTTTGGTGGCAACCACAATCATTGAAAGTGGTTTGGATGTGCCAAATGCCAACACGATTTTCATCAACAATGCTAACAATTTCGGATTGTCAGATCTCCATCAAATGCGAGGTCGTGTAGGGCGAAGCAACAAAAAAGCATTTTGTTATTTCATCTGTCCGCCGTATTCTTCCATGACCGAAGATGCCAGAAAACGTATTCAGGCTCTGGAGCAATTCAGCGAATTGGGAAGCGGTTTCAACATTGCCATGAAAGATTTGGAGATTCGTGGTGCCGGAGATTTATTAGGTGGAGAACAAAGTGGTTTCATCAACGAAATCGGTTTTGACACGTACCAAAAAATCATGAACGAAGCGATCGAGGAATTAAAAGAAAACGAATTCAAAGATTTGTATCCCGAAGAAAATGATATTGAAACGAAGGAATATGTAAAAGATTTACAAATCGATACCGACTTTGAGTTGTTATTCTCTGACGAATATATCAATAATGTCACGGAACGTCTCAGTTTGTACAACGAATTGGGTTCAGTAAAAAACGAAGAAGAACTGGTTATTTTTCAAAACAAATTAATCGACCGTTTCGGCCCAATTCCCCCACGTGCCAATGCCCTGATGAACAGTATTCGCATCAAATGGATTGCAACCAACATCGGAATCGAAAAACTGGTGATGAAAAAAGGCAAAATGATCGGTTATTTCGTCTCCGATCAGCAGTCTGATTATTACCAGTCTTCGAAGTTTAGAAAGGTTTTGCAATTTGTACAAAAACAAAGCAGTCTCTGCACCATGAAAGAAAAACAAACACCAAACGGTTTGAGGCTTTTATTGACGTTCGAGAATGTAAAATCTACAAAAAGGGCGTTGGAATTGATGGAGATGTTGGGGGAGTAAATTTGCTTAGATTTATTAGAAGCAGAAAAATCAAGTTTCAAAAGACCATTAGTCCCGCTATTCCTTTCAATCTTTTGTTCCGAACACCGGCACAAAAGGATTTTCAGTCCTATCGGGGCTAAGTGAGAGGTTTAGTAATTTCAATTTGCCTTTAAGAATGCATAAGCGCTAAAGATTAAGGTTTATTTATCTTTTATTTAAGAAAAATCTTAGAACTAAAAAGTTTACTTTGATCCAAATTTCAAAGTAAACCAATTTATGTACTATTATTTTATTTTTATGTTTTTACTATTCGGATCAACTTCAGTTTCAGCTCAGGAAAAAATTAAAATCATTCAAAATGATTCTCTCAAATCACAATCAATAGATCCTTTACGTCCTGCAAAAGCGTCTTTCTTTTCGGCTATTTTGCCTGGTTTAGGACAGATTTATAATAAGAAATACTGGAAAGTTCCTTTAGTTTATGGAGCAATTTGCACAAGTACTTATTTATATATTGATAATCATAAAAAACATAATTTATACAGAGATGAATATAAAAACAGACTTTCGGGCAACATCAGCGATTCTGAATATATGGCACGATTATCAGAAAGTCAATTAATTGCAGCTCAAAAAGGATTTCAAAGAAACAGAGATTTATCAGCATTATTTATGGTTGGATTTTATGTTTTAAATATTATTGATGCTAATATTGATGCCGCTTTATCACAATTTAATGTAAGCGAAGAATTAGCATTTAAACCAGTAATGATAAATAATAATATATCCTCAAAAAATGATTTTGGGTTTGCATTTAATTACTCATTTTAAAATGATTTTTTTGGAAAAAGAAATAAAAAAATGGTGCATGAAAATATCATGCACCATTGAATTTTCAACTTTTAAAGAATTATTGAATAATCAGTTTTTTAGTTATTTTAAAATCTTTAGACACAATATCTACAATATAAATTCCTGAAGCTAACCGATGATCAACTTTTCCTGATGTAGAAAGTCTGTGTGTTAAAACCGCTCTTCCATTCAGGTCTGAAACGGTAATCACAGCAACATCTCCATTCTTTAATTCAGGCATTAATACATGAAATTGATTATCAGTTGCCGGATTCGGATAAATTCCAATTACAGGTTCAGCTGTTGAAACATCTTCAATTTTTAATGCAGATTTAGCTGTTCCAACAGTTGTCGGTACTAACTGCCATTGTGCACTAAACCACCCATCTTGCGAATTGCCGTATTGGGCAGAACCGGTTTGGTTTTCAACATGAACAATATTTACAGACTGCCATCTGTTTCTGATTCTGATCCAGGTTCCATCCACATTATCGCTCGACCATTGCGCACTCCAAAAACCGGCGTCTGTTAGATTACACTGAACAGATCCTGTTTGGCTTTCAATATTTATCAGTTCACCGGTTGCAACATTTTTCAACACAAAATAAGTGGCATCAACCGCTATTTTTTGCCATTTGTAATTGTTGGCAGAAGCATTTGCTCCATAACCTACATTCGCTCCGGCATCAGACAGATAAGCTCCTGTCCACCTGTTTTTGATTGTGTAATAGGTTCCACCGGCCGGAGTTGTAGAAACTGTTACGGCACAAGTGCTTGTTTTACTTCCGTCAACTGTAGTTACGGTAATAACTGCAGTTCCATTTGCAACAGCTGTTATCAATCCAGAACTGTTTACTGTTGCTACAGCGGTATTACTTGAGCTGTAAGTAACGTTTTTATTTGTTGCATTGGAAGGAAGAACTGTGGTCGTTAATTGCTGTGTTGTACCAATTGATAATGAAGCTGAAGCCGGGCTTAAACTCACACTGGTAACGGCAGTACCAGTTCCCGGATTCGAATCATACCAAGTGCTGTTCATGTACCAACCCGTTTTGTTTCGGCTTAAATCTGCGGATTGAGTCGTTCCGTCATTAAAAATTAAGTTAGTTGAAGTTATGTTGGTAAACGTATAACTGTACCAGCCATTTCCGGCATTGGTCATATTTACGCCAGGCCATGACGCATCAGCTAAAATCCCTGCTGGTAAAGCACTCCAATGATAAATTTTAATTCCGGTTCCCCAAGTTGATGGTTTATAGAAATAAACGGTAAAATTAGTACCAGGATTTACATTAATTACTGTAGTGGCCGTTTTATTTCCGTCTTGGGAAGTTACTGTAATAGTAGCTGTTCCTGCTGAAACTGCAGTAACCAGTCCGGATGAATTTACCGTTGCAACTGCTGGATTGGTAGAACTCCACGTTACCGTTTTGTTTGTTGCATTTGCCGGAGCAATTGTTGCATTTAATTGTTGAGACGAACCTAAACCAATAGTTGCAGTTACAGGATTAACTGAAACTCCGGTTACCGCAACAACCGGAACATTCGAGTTGGTTAAAACCAAATATTCATAAGCACCAAATGATCTTGTAGTGCCGGTAGTTAAAGTCACAGAAGCATTATTATACGGATTGACATAAGTTCCCGCCAATGCAGCCGGAATAACATATGATTTAGAAGCATTTCGTAAGTTCGACATTACGATCACTTTTTCAGTATTTAATGTTTTGGTAAAAACACTGATATCGTCATTCGCATACATCGTTAAGTTTCCCCGTCTGATGGCTGCACTGCTGGTTCTGAAATTTAGAACTTTGGCAAAATCAGCTGCAGCAGTTGGATTTTGTGACCAGTTGAATTTGAAGCCTGTCCAGGGCCAATCGGTTTTGGGTTCGTAATCGATTTCCTGTCCGCTCATTAAAAAAGGTACCCCTTTCATATAAGCAGAAACAACAAAGTTAGCGACAACACCATTATGATTATTAAAGACTACAAAAGGCCTGTGTATTCCATTTTCGTTGGTATACGTATCATGATTTCCTGTAAAACGCACAACCTGATTTGTACCTGTTGCATTTGCATATTCGTAATCATTTATGGTTTGAAAGCGCTGGGAAACCGGACCTCCTGCTGCCACATCTTTTAAGCCAGTCCAAAACCATCTGTCACCAAAATTCAGGTCAAAACCAGCAGTAAAGTTGGTTTGCCTGTCACCTTCGGCAAGCATTAATAGTTTATGAGATGTAATTCCGCGGATATTTCCTATAACTTCTGACCAGAAATCAAGAGGAGGATTATTGGCATAATCACAACGATAACCGTCGATATTGGCAGCTAAAATCCAATAGCGCATCGCATCTTTTATAGCCGCTCTGGTACCTGAATTATTAAGATCAAGAGCTGCAATATCTGAATAATTTCCTAACTGCTGAATCGTAGTCCCATTTCGCTTATAATACTCAGGATGTTGAATTGTCCAGGGATTATCCCAGGATGTTCCATTGATGGCAACGTCTAGAATAACTGCCATTCCACGATTATGTGCACCGTCCACTAAAGTACGCAGATCGGCCAATGAACCATACTCTGAGGCAACAGCTTTAAAATCCTTAATACAATAGGGAGAAGCCGTACTTTTGGGATCTGTACCGTGAGGGTAAATGGGCATTAAATAAATAACATTAGTGCCAAGTGCTTTGATATTATCTAATCGGGCGGTTACTCCGGCTAAATTTCCGTTGGCACTAAACGGACGAATATGTACCTGATACATGTTTACATCTCTGGGATCCGGAACACCGGCAAATGGCGTACCGTATTGCGGAGGATCTTGTGCATAAACGGAACTTGCAAATAATAGTAGTAAACAAATTAATGTTTTGGTACTATTAAAAAATCGAGTGATAGTTTTAATTTTCATAATTCTGGTTTTTGAATGCTTGTCGGCATCTCTAACTAAAATTCATTCTCACTTGCATTGTTTTAAATTTGACAAACATTTGTGGTTAATAGTTTTCAAGTTGTAAATTTTTAATCTGTGGTATTCTGCGTATCATTATTCAAGACATAGAAATCTACTGAGTGAAACGCACATGGCCGCTTCACTCAGAATAAATTTCTTTAACTATATTTCTATGAGTTATATTCTTTTACAATTATACTTGCTGTGAATAATTATAACTTTTTCAATCCTTTTAATTCTGATGCATTTCCTTCTTTAATGCTGATTGCAACACCTCCGCCTGGAGCCAAATACTGTTTTAAAATTGTTTTTGAGGTTACAACAACTTTAGTAACAGTATACTTTTGCGGGTTTTTATCCCAATTGGCATCTTTGGCATCAGCATAAATAGCAGCAATGAATTTTTTGCCTGCAGGAAGGTAGTCGAAAGTAATGTTTGCAGTTCTTGCATTTTCATCTGTAATTCCACCAACAAACCATTCGTCTTTACCTTTTGCCTTACGTGCAATAGTGATGTAATCCCCAGGTTCAGCTTCCAGAATATAACTGTTGTCCCAATCGACAGCAACGTCTTTTATGAACTGAAAAGCATCTGGAAAACGCTCATAATTTCCCGGAATATCTGCCGCCATTTGCAACGGACTGTACATGGTAACATAATACGCCAATTGTTTTACCAAAGTCGTATTCACGCGTTGTGAACTTCCTGTTCCGTAATACGAGAGATCAGTCTGGAAAATTCCCGGGGTAAAATCCATTGGGCCTCCCATTAAACGGGTAAAAGGCAAAATCGTAGTATGATCGGGGTTTAATCCTCCCATTGATTCAAATTCGGTTCCGCGAGCAGATTCCTGTGCAATCCAGTTTGGAAAAGTTCGGTTTAATCCAGTTGGGCGAACTGCTTCGTGGCTGTTGATCATGATTTTATAATCGGCAGCGCGTTTGGCTACATGAATATAATGATTGACCATCCACTGTCCGTCATGATGTTCGCCACGCGGAATAATTTTACCGACATAACCTGTTTTTACCGCATCGTAACCGTTATCAGTCATAAACTGAAAAGCACGGTCTAAACGACGTTCATAATTGGTTGCAGATCCTGAAGTTTCGTGGTGCATCATAATTTTTACACCTTTTGAAGCTGCATATTCACGTACCGCTTTTACATCAAAATCAGGATAGGCGGTTACGTAATCAAAAACTTCTTCTTTCCAATTGTTGATCCAGTCTTCCCAGCCAATATTCCAGCCTTCGATCAGGATGGCATCAAAACCATTTTTAGAGGCAAAATCAATATATTCTTTTGCACGTTCTGTTGTGGCTCCGTGTTTTCCATTCGGCGTAAGCTTAGAAAAATCATCAGTCAGTTTTACATTGTTTTCTTGTCCGAAAGCCCAGGTACTTTTTCCGGCGACAAAATATTCCCACCAGATTCCGATATATTTTACCGGTTTAATCCACGAAACATCTTTGTAGCTTGTCGGTTCATTAAGGTTCAAAATTAATTTTGAAGCCAAAATATCAGTTGCCTTATCACTTACTACAATGGTTCTCCACGGCGATTGTGCATCTGTCTGGATATACCCTTTGGCACCAACTGCATCAGGTGCTAAATGACTTTTCATTTTGTTGTTTACAGCATCAACTTCAAGATACATTGCCGGATAATTGATTAAACCTGCTTCGTGAATATTAATGTACAAACCATCATCAGATTTCATCATGGCTGGCGTTTGAACAGCTAGTTCTTTAATTGGCCACTGTGAATTGATTTCGATAGTCGCTTTTTTCATCAATGAAGGAATCTCAGAAATTTTCGAAGTGGTATAAGCATATTCATTGGTATCATAATCTCCCGGAATCCAGAAAATTTTATGATTTCCAGCCAGATTAAATTCAGAACGCTCTTCTTTTATTACAAAATAACTCAAATCATTTTGCTTTGGAAATTCATATCTGAAACCCAATCCGTCATTGAATAAACGGAAACGAATGCGAATATATCTGTTATTGTTTTTTGCTTGCGTTAAAGTCACAACCAATTCATTATAGTTATTGCGAATAGTTTTTTCTTCACCCAAAACCGGATTCCAGGTATCATCAACTGAGGATTGTGCTGTATTTGTGATGGTGAAACCATCCAAAAACGAAGGCATATTATGAAGTTGTAAACCCAAAGAACTTGGTTTTATAACTGCTTTTTGTTTATATGATAATTGGTAAGATGGGATTCCGCCTTCTTTCAGTTCAAATTTTAAAGAAAGGTTTTTGTCAGGAGAAACTATTTCCTGTGCCTGAGTCCATAATGAACAGGCACAGAAAAAAAGACAAAGGGCAATTTTTTTGCTTAAAGAAATCCTAAACACTTTTTTATTGGATTGAAAATTCATGTTATTTAGTTTTTTTCAAATCTGATTTTGAAGATTGTATAGTATTAGTTTTTTAACACTAAATATTGATAGGGTGCCAGTGTAGTTTCCGAATCTAAAGTTACCGCAGCTCCTGTAAAACCGTCTTTCCAACTTCCTTTTAATGAAGGAGGAACAAGATATTTTACGGTATTATTTGTCAGATTCGAAAGAACCAATACTTTTTCCGCATCCTTCACCATTGTAAATGCACTAACGGCATCACTGCTGTACCCGGTAAAGACACCTTTTTTAATTGCATTGCTGGTATTTCTAAAAACAATAATTTTTTTATACTCGGCAAGCATTTCTGCATCTGCTGTTGACCAGTCAATTGGAGTTCTCGAGAAATAATCAATTTTTTGTGCATAGCCAATTTCCTGTCCGTTATAAATCATCGGAACAGATTTCATATAAGCAGCTACAACAAAACTGGCTATTGATCCCTTTTTACCTCCAAAAAGCTGAAGTGGAGTTCCTTCTGCCCAGTTTACATCATGATTGCTGGTGTATCTTACCACCTTGTTTTCCGGGTTGTAAGTGTTTGCATATTCAGTAGCGTTTGAATTTTGTAAAGTCGTCGCAGATACATTTTCCTTGAAAACTTTTTCTAAAGTACTAAAGAAATTAAATCCAAAAGTATAATCAAATCCGGAAGTAAAATGACTTACTTTAGAGCCTTCAGCTAACATTAATATCTTCTGATTTTTTTTGATACTTCTTAATTTTGTGATGGCATCCGTCCAGAAACCAGGAGCTACAAAATCAGCATAATCACATCTGAAGCCATCTATATTTGCTGTATAAACCCAGTAGGACATCGCATCAATCATAGCATTTTTCATTTCAGTATTATTAAAATCCAATTGGGCAACATCCAGATAATTAGTTCCTGGCGGGTGTATTATTTTACCGTCTTCACCTTTTTGATACCAATCAGGATGTTCTGTAATCCAAGCATTATCCCAGGCAGTGTGGTTGGCAACCCAGTCCAGAACAACCGCCATATTTTTTTTATGCGCTTCTTCAACCAAAACCTGAAGGTCCTGCAAAGTTCCGAAATCAGGATTTACCGCTTTATAATCTTTTACGGCATATGGAGAACCTAATTCTCCTGAAGCTCTTTCTTTTCCAACAGGAAAAATCGGCATTAAGTAAATTACATTTGCACCCAATTCCTGAATTTGCGATAGTCTGTCCTGAACTCCTTTTAAGTTTCCTGCCTGACTAAATGCACGAATGTTGACCTGATAAATTATGGCATCTTCCTTACTGGGCATTTTTTCGAATGATGTGCCATATTGTGGATAGGCTGGAGGTGTATCTGAATTTGAATTGTCATCAGAGGAGCTGCACGATATAAAGGCTAATGCAAGCACGAGTACATAGACAATATTTATATTTGATTTCATAATTTTAAATTTTAGTTTTATAAGTCTAGTATTGTTGAGATTTAAAGCTTTTAAATTTTAAGATAGCCTGCCTTTCGCTCAAAAAAGGCAGGTATCAACTCAAACTAATCTAAACCATAATTTTAAGGACTAGATTATTTTTTAACTATTGTACAAGTTGCAGTTGCCGGATAGCCATCAGATGCAGGATCAGTTTCTTCTATTTTGAAAGTTACTTCATAAGTTCCGGCTTCTCCAATTTCATAAGCACCTCCATTGTCCAAATTGATGGTATTCTTTGAAGGATCTGCAGGACCATAATTAATAGTCCAGCTATTATTTAGTCTAAATTTTAAAGCCCCAGGAACTAATTCAGTAGTAATTTTCCATGTTTTGGTTTGATGATCGTAACTCATAGGAGTACTATTGTCCCAGCCTCCTGGTTGAGAAGGCCCAACAATTCCCCAAGAATATGGAGTAGCAATCCACTTAAGAGTGTTTAAATTTACTTTAACCTGATAAGAACCGGCACCCGGAAGTATAAAGTCTTTATCGCTCTTTTTTTCCATGTCAGTATTAGAGCTACTAGCACCATAAAATACCTCCCAGTTTCTTTCAGGATTTAATTTGAATTCAAGACCTGCACCAACAGGAACAGTCATGTACCCCTGATAGACTTTTATTTGAATTTCTTTTAATACGGCTGCCGTATTAACATCCCATCCCTGATAACTTCCCGGCATAAACATTTCGCCAATAACTAAGGTTTTTTTATAAGGAGTGACTGTTATAGGAACGAAATCAGAATAAATTTTATGATCCAATACAGCTTCGACACGAACCGCCAAATTTCCTGCAACATCAGTTGGAAGTCCCAGGTCTACGGCAATTTTATTTAACTCTGCGACTGTAAATGATTTGCTCAAAACATCTTCGCCAACTTCAATTCTTTTGGCATTTTGCCAGGCACTTGGACCAGTAACGACATTCATTAAGTCAAATTGAATGGCATATGTCACAGGAGTTCCAACAGGAAACGTAACTGCGGGCCATGAAATAAGTTCAACAGTATTATCGGCCATATCTTCTGTAAGTACCAATGTGGCTGTAGAAACTTCAATTTTATTTGAAAATTTGACTGTTTTTAAGGTGGTTACCTGAGCAGCTTCATTTTCACAGGATGCACCTAAAAAGAGCAAGCTGCCCAATAGGAATAATTTATTTATATATTTTTTCATGATAGTTTTTTTATAGTCCAACGTAACCTGGGTTTTGTTTTAATCCTCTGTTAGCATCTAAAGCAGATGTTGGAATTGGGAATAATTTTCTGAAAGCAGGAGACGTAGGCCTGAATTCATTTGCCAATAAAAATTTGTCAAAACGGATCATATCCTGTCTTCTATGACCTTCCCAGTTTAGTTCAAAACCTCTTTCGTTGTACACATCGTCTAATGTTGGATTTGCATTTAATGCAGTAAGACCTGCACGTAGCCTGATGGCATCAATAAAAGGTTTTGCTGCTCCTGCATTCCCTAAACGAACATTACATTCGGCCATCATTAAAATTACATCAGCATATCTGTAAATTGGAAAATCATTTGATGCCCCGCCGCCAGTTCTTGGCGTAGCCGGATAAAATTTGATATTACGAACACCCGCCTGTGGTGGTGCTCCAGGATTATCTAAAGATTCCACTTCCAAAGTATAGTTAAAACCTCCTGGCTGTTCACCAACTAAAAATTGATTTTTACGGATGTCTCCATCAGCATATTTCAGGTAAAATTCTTTAGGAACAATAGTACCGTTCCAACCGCTAAATCCAAATAAGGCCTGACCATGTGGTCCATAAAGACTTCTAACAGCATAGACATTACGCGATAAAACATCAACAGTAGCGAAAATGGACAGGATAGTTTCGTCTTCCGGAAGAACATCACCGAATAATTCATAATATTTATTTCCCAGGGGACTAGAGGCATTTGCTTCACCTGAGTGTAGTACAAATCCGCCTTCGCTAACTTTATTACAAGCTGCTAAACATTCATTCCACTTTGCTTCACCGGTATAAACCTGTGCATTTAAATATACTTTTGCCAATAAGGTATAAGCTGCCCATTTATTGAATCTTCCGTAATAATTTCCTCCTTTTGTGGCAGAAAGTAAATCTGCATTATCCGTGATTTCTTTAACTACAAAATTGTATACTTCTTTACGGCTTGATTGTGGAATTTTATCAACGGTAATATTGTTATTTGTAAAGAAAGGGACATCTCCAAAATCATCTATCAATAAATAGTAGAAAAAAGCGCGTAACACTTTTGCTTCGGCAATTTTTGAAGCTTCAGCATTTGATTTTTCTAATAATTCTATTGCTAAATTGGCATTAAAAATACATTTGTACAACCAGTTCCATGTATTGTTAATAATAACATCTGTAGGTAACCAGACGTGTTTGTGCAAGCGCGCAAAATCCTGTTGCCAGTCACCAGTGTTTCTATGCGGTATAACCTGCTCATCTGATGACATGCAGTTCATGTCATACCAGCCGTTATCTGCTCCGGCATAGCCAACGCCACCGGCATTATCCCTTGAAAATTCTCCGGGAATTTGTGCATAG
>Ga0247805_1000158_pt1 | contig 41837 bp, 66 predicted proteins | sample UWRJL044104R1_FD_180930 | JGI IMG/M metagenome (GOLD analysis project Ga0247805, IMG submission 180930) | Plant litter microbial communities from Arlington Agricultural Research Station in Wisconsin, United States - UWRJ-L044-104R-1 | ecosystem: Environmental > Terrestrial > Plant litter >...
GACAACGAGACGGCAAACACGCTCGACGGCCTGCATCGCGCTGACAGCTACAAGTTTAAGGCTCAGCAGGCACGCGACAACTGCCGCAGTGAAGCAGGCAAGGGTGGCTTTGGCGCGTACCGCGTCACGAACGAATGGGCCGACCCGCTCGACAAGGACAGCGACGAACAGCGCATCAACCCGGCATCACTGATCGCGGACGCCGATCAGTGCGTGTTCTGGGATCCGAACAGCAAGCTCTACGACAAGTCGGATGCCAAGTATTGCTTCGTGCTGGTCGGGATCGATCCAGAGACGTTCAAGGAGGAATACCCCGAGGCTACGCACGCATCGTGGCCCGAGGGTGTGACGCGGCCCTACGATTACATGTGGTTCCGACCCGAGACGATTATTACGCCGGAATACTACGAGATCGAAGACAAGGACGAGTGGGTCCTGATCTTCACCCAGGACACTAGCGGTGAGGAAGAGCGCCACTGGCAAAAGGATCTCACAGCCGAAGATATCACGGACCTGCAGGACCGCGGCTTCAAGATGCGGAAGCGCAAGGCCAAGCGCCAGCGCTGCCACAAGTACGTGCTGTCCGGTGCCGAGGTACTGGAGGATCGCGGTTACATCGCAGGCGGTATGATCCCGATCGTACCAATGTACGGCAACCGCGCATGGGTCGATGGCGTCGAATGGTTCTGGGGCATCGTGCAGCCCAACATGGACACGGTGCGTGTGTTCAACGCGCTGATGTCGAACCTGTACGAAATCAATACGCTGGCGCCGTACGAGCGGCCGATCTTCGCTGCCGAGCAGATGCCGCAGAACCTGGCGGATATGTGGGCGCGCGGGAATATCGATCGCCATCCGTACGCGCTGGTCAACCCACTGCTGGATCCTGCAACAGGCCAGATCGTCAGCGCCGGCCCTATCGGCAAGGTCGAACCCCCGACGATCGGCGCGGCGCTCGCCACTATGCTCCAGCTCGTCAGCGCGGAAGCTGCCGACGACGATCAGGACCCCGATGAGGTCAAGGCCAACGTCAGCGCGGATGCCATGGACATTGCCGCAGCGCGTGTTGATGCGAAGTCCGGCGTCTATCTCGACAACGGGCGCCAGACGACGCAGCGCGAGGGCGAAATCTACCTTGCGATGGCCTGCGAAGTCTATGCCGAGCCCGGCCGCGAAGTCGAGACGATGACCGAGGATGGCGACGACGGCGTTGCCAAGCTTCACGAGGATTACAGCGACAAGGGCGAACTGAAGGTCCGCAACAACTTCGCGACCGGCCGCTACAAGGTCATGGCCGATGTGACCGAGGCGACCACCACGCGCCGAGATCGCACGGTCAAGCAGATGCTGAACTATGCCAACGTCAGCGTTGCCGCTCAGGACATGGAAGGCGCGCAGGCTGCGTTGATCACCGCCGGCCTGAACATGGACGGCGAGGGGATCGACGACTTCATCAAGTGGCAGCGTGCTCGCGCCCTGAAAATCGGCTTGGTCGAGCCCAGTGAGGACGAGAAGGCACAAGCTGCGCAGGAGGCCGAGCAGGCACAGCAGCAACCCGACCCGCAGCAGATCGCGCTCCAGGCGCAGGTCAAGGAGTCGCAGAGCAAGGTGGACCTCAACGAGGCCAAGACGGTCGAGAGCCGTGCAGCCGCAGCACTGAAGGCTGCACAGGCCGAGGCTGTCGGCGGTCCCGAAGCTGCACCCGAAGCGCCATCCGGGCTGACCGCGGCAAACGATGCAGCCGACGCCAAGCAGAAGGATGCCCGCGCCGAGCTTCATTACGCGCAGGCCGACAAGCTTCGCGAAGACATCCCGCTCCAGCGCATCAAGCTCGGGCGTGAACTCGATTTGGCGGAACGTCAGCAAGACCACGCTGAACGCGCCGCCTGACCCAACCAGCACCGCCCGGCTGTGACGGGTGCGTAGGGAGAATGACTGATGGCTAGCCAGCCCATTATAGAAGACGAGCAGGACGACGAGATCCCAGAACTGGACGACCCGATCGTCGAGACCGACGAAGACCAGGACGACGATCAGCCGGGCGATGAAGGCGAAGAAGTCGTTAGGTTCGCCGATGACGAGCCGGACGCCGCGCCCGCCGACACCGACCTCGTCAAGCACCTCCGCCAGCAGATCCGCGAGCGTGACAAGCGCCTGTCCGAGGCTCAGCGTGCAGCACCGGCCGAAGAGCCTGTCGTGGTCGGTAACCGCCCTAAGCTATCCGATCCCGACATCGACTATGACGACGATAAGTTCGAAGCTGAGTTGGACGCGTGGGACGAACGTCGCCGCGCTGCCGAGAAGCAGCAGCAGGCCCGCACGACGCAGCAACAGCGGCAGGAAGAGGAATGGGGCAAGACCGTCCGATCCTACGCCGACAAGAAGGCTGCGCTTCGGTATCCTGACGTACAGGTTGCCGAGGAAACCGCGTTCGCAGCCCTGTCGCCGACCGCCCAGGCATTGATCGCCAAGCACGCCGACAACCCCGCGCTGTTCATCTACGCGGCCGGCAAGTCCCCGACCAAGCTCGCCGAACTGGCGCGCATCGATAGCGAGGGCGACCCGTTCGCTATCGTCAAAGCCGTTACCAAGATGGAGGCCACATTGCAGACCACCCGAAAAGCCCCGCGCGCGCCCGATCCCGATACGCCGGTGCGTGGTCGTGTGGTTGCGGCTGGTAGCGCGGATAAGCAGCTCGCCAAGCTCGAGGCCGAAGCCGAGAAGACCGGCAAGCGTGACAAGGTGATCGCGTTCAAGCGCGCGCAGAAGGAAGCAGCCAAGTGACCGATACTCGCCAACTCCGCAGTCCATCTGAAGCCCGCATGACGCAGGAAGGCCAGCAGAACGCAGGCGGTCAGCGCCGCACCGACGACAACGGCAAGCCCTATTACGACCAGGCGCCGCTCAGCGAATATCCGCGGATGATGTACCGTGCGACCGAGACCGAGCAGACGCAGGAATATGCCGACGCGATCAACGGGCTCAAGGACGAGCCGATGGTGGTCAACCGGTTCGCTGGTCTGCTGTGCGAGACGATGATCGCGCACGATGCGAGCGAGGCCGAAGTGCTGGCGACCAACGGCTGGGACATTTCTCCGCAGGCCGCGCATGGCGTCGTTTCGGGCCTCGTCGCCGCCACAACCGCGAAGGATGACGAGATCGCCGCGTTGCGCGCTGAGATCGAGCAATTGACTGCTCCACCCGCCAAGACCGGCCGCGTGAAGGCTGATGCAGAGCCTATTGCATGAACGATTAGGCTCGGGTATAGGGATACCCGAGCCAACCAGTTTCCGGGACACTGTGAGTCCTGAGTAGCGGCGAAATCGAGCAAGTCTCTTTCAGCTACTCAGGGAGTTATCACAGTGGCATCCAGTTTCCCGTACGTGGTCCGTGCAGCCTTCGACGACATGATCGAGAGCTTCGAGGATCGTCTCGCATACGCCGCAATGGCGACCAAGATCGACCTCGGCGACGCCCAGGAGCAGGTCTACAGCCGCGACAAGGTGTGGATCCCGCAGCCGATGATCGGCTCGAGCTATGACGGATTCGACCAGACCAGCAACTTCGACGGCCTGACCCAGATGTGGGTTCCGGCGCAGGTCGGCTTCCACAAGTCGAGCCCGAAGTCGTTCAGCGCCAAGGCCATGCGCAACAAGATGGCGATCGACATGTACGCGGGCGAGGTAGGCACGAAGCTGGCGTCGGACGTGAACAAGGCGGTCCGCAATCGCGTGGCGCTCGAAGGCTCGATCTTCACGAAGCGCACCGTCGCTCCGACCGGATCGGCCGATCTGTTCCTGTCGATGGCGCAGATGACCGAGATCGGCGTGCCCAGCGAGAACCGTGTCGCCATGGTCGGCGTCCGCAACTCGATCGGCATGCTGTCGAATGTGTCGGACCGCGGCACCATGGGTGATCTGTCCGTGTCGGCGTACAAGGACGGCAAGCTGTCGACCCGCATCGCTGGCTTCGACGTCGGTATCGATGACCAGCCGATCCGCCTCGCGCCTGCCGCTGGTGGCGCGACGACCGTCAACGGTGCCAACCAGTATTGGGAGCCCGCCGCGACGACTGTGCAGACGGACGGCACCGAGAACAACCGAGACAACCGCTATTCGAACCTCGTCGTCACGGCTGCGGCTATCGCGAGCGTCAAGGCGGGTGATGCGTTCACGATCGCGGGCGTCAACTCGGTCCACCTGATCTCGAAGCAGGACACCGGCCAGCTTCAGACGTTCCGCGTGATCTCGGTCAACACCGGCACCAACACGATCCAGATCGCTCCGGCGCTCATCTCGAATGGCGGCAACACGATCGGTGGTCGTGAGTATCAGAACGTGTCGGCGACCCCGGCAAACGGCGCGGCTCTGACGTGGCTCAACACCACGCTCGCCGAGATCAGCCCGTTCTTCGTTCGCAGCGCGGTCGGCCTCCTGCCGGGCACGTTCGAAGTCGAGCCGGAAGATGGTTGGGAGGTCATGCAGGCTACCACGCCGAAGCTCGGACTTCGCATCATCTGCACCAAGCAGGGCGCGATCAACGATCTGTCGACCAAGATGCGCTGGGATATCGATTTCGGCACCGTCCTGACGCAGCCGCAGTTCGCGGGCGCCATGATGTTCAACCAGGCATAACGGGAGAGACGACGTGGCTGATACCAAGAACCCCGCTGAACAGAACCTCGACAAGAACGCTGCGGATGGCCTCAAGCTGTCCGACGCGGAAATCGCTAAGGCGCGCAAGGAAGGCGCCAAGGAGGACGTGAAGGATGCCGCCAAGGACGTGCATCGCGCGCTGACGGACGGCAACCTTCCCGGCGAGCCTCCCGCGCGGTCGTGGCATGGCTCGGACGAGATCCAGCCATGGGCCTATATCCTCGACCTCGGCGTCGACGCGTTCGAAGAGAAGGTGGCGAAGTCGAACAAGACCGATCCCGTCCCTGACGAGAAGGTTTACGGCCTGCTCGCGCTCGAGCGCAACGGCCAGAACCGCACGCCTTACGTGAAGGCGGCGATGAAGCGTCTCGGTCTGAAGGCGGACGAACTGCCTGGCGGCGGTCCGGCGTACACGAACGACCTGACGAGCATCACCGACCTGTGAGCTTGGCACGGATGGCGCGGGAATACCCCCGACCGCGTCATTCGTGTTGAGGACCGGGGCAGGGGACACCTGATGCGCAATATCATCTTACTGGCGCTGGCATTGGTCGCGTCACCTGCCGCGGCTCAAACTACCCGTCCTGCACCGATGCCTTCCCAGGCGAGTGGCTCGGCTTCGGGTGTCGCCGTCATAGCCGGCGTAGGGCAGGCCAACAGCGTCAACATCGTAAACGGTGGCACTGCCGGGTTCGCGGTCCTCTACGATAGTGCTACGATCCCCGCAGACGGTGCATTGACGCCCTCGCTGATCCGCTGGTGCATGCCGATCGCAATCAACCAGGGCATCCGCGACGGCTTCGGCACGCCCCTCTATTTTTACAACGGCCTGTCCGCGTTCGTGTCGTCCACGAGTTGCACGACTAAGGCGGCGGTGGCCTACGGGTTCGCCGCAGCGCAGGTGCAGGGTCAGTGATCCGCCTGCTACCCTTGCTCGCGCTGGTAGCCGCGCCGGCACATGCTCAGGTCGTATCGCCTCCAGGTGTGACGCTGGGGCAGGTGCAGTCGCTGATGGACCAGTCGCTGGCGCCGGTGAACACCAAGGTCGACACGCTCGCAGCAGATGGCCTGACCAGCGCCAATCGTCAGCAGGCGTTGCGGATCCAGGTCACACCCGATGCAAACGGTCGCGCGGTGTTCACATATCCGATGCCCTACGCGACCGGCGTGAAGCCTGCGGTCACCACGACAGCCGAGACACCCAACGGGGCGGCCTATCGCAACGATGCCAGCGTCGAGGAAAACAGCGCCACGAACACGCAGGTCGTGATCCTCGTGCAGCGTGTGCCGAAGACGATCGTCGTCAGCCTGCTTGGGTCCGTCACCAGCATCATCGCCCCCGTCACCACCCCTGTCTGGATCAACGTGCTGGTGAGGGCCCCAGTATGACCCATATCGCAAGGAACGCAGTATGACTGTCCGCCTTCTCGTTCCTGCTTATGGCAAGCAGACCAATGCGCTTTACACAGGCACCACCGCAGCTGAGCGCGCGCTGATCGATGCGGGGCAGGCGGACGAGAATCTCGCTGCGTCGTTCGATTATCCGGCGTATCTGGCGGGTAAGTCGATGGCGCCGGCTGTAGCTTTCACGCAGCCTGCCGTCGACGCTGCCACTGCCGCTGGGGTTGTGTTTGCTGATGGGGTGGCGCGGGTCGCACGTGTAGCTCCACCCGCTTCCGCGGTGGACTCGCAAACCTACAATCAGATCCCGATCGCAAAGCCGATGATATGGGACACCGACTGGTGGACTGACGTTGACGACGTGGGCGCCGCTCGCATCTTGGCATGGGCAGAGCGCGTTGGATTGGTTGACGTTCGCGCGGTCGGGTTGGACGCTAACTGGCTGTATTCACCGGGCTCTCTTGATGCAGTGCTGCGCAATGACGGGCGCCCCGACGCCGTTATGTGCAAGCCTAAGACGGCGCACGTTCCTGATGGGGCTCCTGTTTATCAGCGCAACGTCTCAATCAATTACCCAAACCGTTCGCTGGTCAACGCAAACCTGCCGGACGCCGTAACTGTGTATCGCACGGTATTGGCACAAGCCACTCGGAGCGTCGACATCGTATGCGTCGGCTACCTCACGAACATCCACGAATTGCTGAACTCGCCTGCGGATGCAATCTCACCGCTTACTGGCGCACAACTGGTAGCTGCCAAGGTTGGTACGCTTTGGGTTATGGGCGGCGCGTATCCGTCATCCGCTGCGGCGGGTCCCGGTTCCGCTGGCGGATCGGGTGGCGCGGCAGAGAATAACTTCGCTCGCACTGCTCAATCTATTGCTGCTGCAATTAACGTGGCCGCTAACTGGCCCACCCCAATCACGTGGATGGGCTACGAGGTCGGCGTGACCGTTGTCAGCGGGCAACATCTTGGCTTCTCGTCCTCGACGGATATTGTGGCGAATGCCTACAATCTAAACGGGGCCTCCGGGGGGCGTCCATCGTGGGATCCCATGATGACCCTTCTGGCGTGCACGGGCGATCCCACGCTGGCGGGTTACACGACCGTGAGTGGGAAGAATGTCGTCGCGGCCGGTGGGGTGAACACCTTCACGGCTGGCGCGGGTAATCACCGCTATGTCGTAAAAGCGAAGGCGGACGGCTGGTATGCGAACCAGCTTAATGATTTGATGCTTCTCACGACGCAGCCAGCGCCGCCTAGTGCGGCTCGCGTATTGCAGGACGGTTTCTGGCAGGCGCTCGCATTGTCGAACCGGAAACTTGGAATGGCCCAGCCTTCTGCGTTTGCCAATCGCACAACCGCCACGGCAGATGTCGAGAATCTGTTGTTCCAAGTTCACGCCTCCGATTGCGCAGAGGTCGGTGATGCAGGTTCTGTGTCTATCATCCCGAACCGTGCAGGCCGTATTGGCTTCCGGCTTCCGGCTCCTAACGGAGGGATGGCGACCTATGTTGCAAATAAGGGCGGAAAGACTGCGCTGAACTTTGCGGCTAATAACTTCTATCTGACCGAAGCCTTCCGCCAATCGCTCTATATGACGGTGTACGCGCGGGTATGGTTCGACACTCTGCCCACCGCAAACCAGACATTGCTTTCTTGCGACAGCAACAGCGGCAATGGAACACGCCAGTTTCACGCCAAGGTTATTCCGGGCGGTATCCAGCAGATCGTCGCATTTTCTCAGACGGGCACTGCGTCAACCGACAATGGCCCTGCATCGGTAGTAACCGGCGCATGGGTCGACCTCGTATACCGGTTGAGAGAGAGCGATATCGAAGCGTTGTTTGGAGCAACTGGGGCAAGCGGAGCAACTGCTCGGGGTGCATCAGTATGCGCCAACACAGGCATTCTGGTCCTAGGCCGCTCCGGTATCACCTCGGAACAATTCGTCGGCTTTCTCCACGAACTGCGGGTCTACCAGTCGTGGCATAGCGACGCGCAGATCGGTCTCGTCATAGCTGACATGGACTAACCCCACCCATCACCCCAGGCGCATCGCAGGCGGGAGAATACCATGACCATCACCCTATCCCTTCCCCGCGGCGGTAAGCTGAAATCCGACATCCTCGACCTTGCGTTCGACGACTGCGGGGCGGCGGGGTTTGCGTTTGATCGCACGCCAGAGGAACAGTCCGCGGCGCTCCGCAAGCTCAACGCGCTGATGTTCGAACAGCCGTGGAGCCTGCTGGGATACGCGCAACCGACATATGGTGCTGGCCTTCCCGAAGAGCAGTCCGGCATCCCCGATTTCGCGCTGAACACGGTCGCGCAGTATCTGGCGCTGCGGATCGCGCCCGGCATGGCTGTCACGCTATCACCGGAAGCCACGCGCGCAATGGGCCGATCGCTGCTGACAATGCAGTCGGAGCTCGCTACGATCCCGACGACACAGCTTCCCGGCAATACGGTGCGTGGTTCGGGCAGCACGCGCACGGGCTACTATCGCCGCTATCCGTATACGGGCCGCGTGTGACCCAAGCATCGCTCCTGTCCGGCATCACCGCCAGCAAAGCCGCGGAGTTTGGCGTCAGCTATCCGCGCAACCTCGAGCCGATCATCGTCAACAGCGGGATCAGCAAGGGGCAGCTGCGAAGTGCGGCCGGCGCGGTGCAGATTGGCAGCGGGCCTGGCATTGATCGGGCTGCTGTCAACTGGAACGATGCCTGCTACCGGGTGATGGGCTCGCAACTGGTGCAGGTCGCAGCCGATGGCACGGTGAAGCAGCTTGGCGACGTCGGCGCAGACGGAACCGCGAACCTGGATTACTCCTTCGATCGCCTGATCGTTCGCAGCGGCACTCGCCTGTACTATTGGGACGGTGTGGCGTTGAAGCAGGTGATCGATACCGATCTGGGCGTCATCCTGGATGCTATATGGATCTCCGGTTACACGATGACCACGGACGGCAAGTACGTCGTCGTGACGGAGCTGTCAGACCCGTTCCAGGTAAAGCCGCTGAAGTACGGTTCCGCGGAGTCCGACCCCGATCCGATCACCGGACTGATCCGGATCAATAACGAAGCGGCGGTGCTGAACCGCTACACGATCCAGTTCCTCGACAACCAGGGCGGCAGCGGCTTTCCGTTCGCGAACGTGGGTGGCGCGCTGATCAATACCGGGTGCGTATCCGCGACCGCCAAATGCCTTTTCGGCAACACCTTCGCTTTCGTCGGCTCGTCGCGCGGGGATGCGTTGGGCGTGCATGTCGCCGGCAGTGGCTCGGCGAAGAAGATCAGCACGCGCGTGATTGACGATGCGCTGTCTGCGGAGAAGGACCCGACCGCGATCGTGCTGGAGCGCCGGGTTTCGCGCGACGAACTGCGGCTGTTGGTGCATCTGGCGAGCGAGACGTGGTGCTTTCTTGCAAAGGCGTCAGAGGCGGCAGGCGAGCCGGTTTGGTACCGTCTCGGCTCGGCGCAGGACCACGCATACCGGCCGCGCAATGCCGTCAACGTCTACGGGAGGACGATGGTCGGCGATGTGAAGTCCCCCGCGCTCGGTACGCTCTCGTCGGACGTGTCGGCGCACTTCGGCGAACCGGCTGAATGGATGTTCGACGTCGGGATGATCTACAACGGCGGGAAGGGCGCTATCCTCGATAGCGTTGAGCTGATCGGCTTACCGGCGCGCGGCGATGCTGGTGTCGCGTTCATGTCGGTGACGCAGGACGGAGTGACGTTCGGCCCCGAGCGCGGTATCTCGACAGGCGCCAAGGGTGACCGACAGAAGCGCATGGCCTGGCGTCCGCATGCTCGGGTACGCAATTACGCTGGTATCCGGTTCCGCGGCTACGATACAGCCGTGCAGGGGTTCGCTGCGTGCGAGGTCAACGCGAGGGGCTTGGGCGCGTGACGCCGGTTCCAACACTGAACCGGGATGCCCTGACCCGCGCGCTAAACGGCGATCGCCGGCTAGTGGCCGCGTTCGAACAGCAGGCGATTGCGGTCGGCGAAACGCAGGACGCTGTGACGGTACAGGCCGATGCGACCGAGGCGTTGCAAGATGCCACCGTCCTGACGCTGTCACCGAACGGCGCGCTGACGAACGAGCGAGTGTTGAAGCTCGGCGACGGCGTTCGTGCTATCGATGACGGCACCTACCTGACGCTTTTCGTTGATGATCGGTTCGCGCACGTCGCGGGCGGGTTCCGGGTCGATCTGACAGCGCAGGGAGATACGGCGGTTGTGCTTCCGCTCGGGGGCATGCTGGCGACAGTCGACGGCGAGGAGACGCTGACGAACAAGACGCTGGACGCGGCGGTGCTTGTCGCGGCGATCCTCAACGCGTCGGAATATGCGACTGATGCAGCGGCAGCGGCTGGCGGTGTACCAGTCGGCGGGCTGTATCTGAAGGCTGGGGCGGTATTTCGTCGGGCAGCTTAGGCGAGATCCCAGCCCATCTTCAGTAGATAGCCTACCGCGATCACGAACAGGCAAAAGCACACGGCGCCGAACAGAAAACCGATCGTCTGAAATAATAGCTTCACCACGAGTCGACTCCCACAAACGGGTATTGATATACCCGACTACATGAGTTACACAACGCCTACGGACGCTAACGCCTGCTCCGGGGCACCACCTCATTCGAGGCGTGTGTTCAGTTGGGCCTTTTCTCTGTCATCGGCGGTATCTTCGGAGGCAAGGCCCAGAAAAAGGCCAGCCAGAAGGCGATGGAGGCGCAGACCGCGGCTTACAACCGTGGCATCGACATCCAGCAGCAGCAGTACGACACGACGCGGTCGGACTACATGCCGTACACGCTCGCCGGCACCAAGGCGATCGGCGGATATGGTGATCTGCTCGGGACGAACGGCGCAGACGCGCAGACTACTGCGGTCCAAGGTTTGCAAAACTCGCCATTTTTCCAGCAGAATCTAGCCGACGCGAACGAGAACCTGTTGCAGACGGCCTCCGCCACCGGTGGCGTTCGAGGTGGCGACACGGCCGGCGCAGTCGGACAGCTCAGCCCTCAGCTTCTTCAGCAGTATTATGAGAAGGCGCTATCGGGTTATGGCAACCTTGCGCAGCTTGGGCTTGGTGCGACCGGCTCGGTAGCAAGCGCGGGCCTGTCCAACGCCAACGCAGCGACCCAGCTGACCGGCAACATCGGGCAGGCGCAGGCGGCGAACTACCTGACCAAGGGCGGCATCAACGCCGCGAACTGGAATAACGTCGGGGGCTTCCTCGACCAGGCCGCGTCTGCCGCAATGCCGGGGGGCTCTGGCCTCGCGGGCGCGCTCAAGAGCATCTTCTAGTGGAACTGTCCGACTACGCTCAGGCGCTAGGGGCGGCGCAGCGGCTTGTACCGAACTGGCGGCAGGGCGACGCGCAGGAGGCTGATCTCGCGACCGCTCGCATGCAGCCGCAGTTGATGCAGGCGCAGATCGCGCGATCGCAGGCACAGTCTCAGAAGGAGGCGCAGGAGGTTGCGTTTAAGGAGCAACGCCGCGCCGCATTCCAATCTGGCCTGACGAGCCTTGGGGGCCGGCCGACGCCGCAGAAGCTGTACCAGCTCAGCGCGCAGTTCCCGGAGTTCGCTGCGCAGATCCAGGGCGCCGCGAAGGGCATCAGCACGGAAGACGGCGCTAAGGTCGTGCGCAACCTCGCGCCGGTGCAGTCGCTGATCCAGAACGGCAAGTATGATCTCGCAGCGGCTGAGGTGAAGCGGCATATCGACGCGGACAAGGCAGCGGGTATCGAGCCGGACGAGCATGACACCGAATTGTACGGCATGCTCACGTCGGGCGATCCTGATCAGGCGAAGTCGGCTGGCGGGATCGTCTATGGCCTGCTGTCAGCGCTGAACCCGGAGACGGCTGCGGCGAACCTCGCCAAGGTATCCGCGGACAAGAACAAGGTCGTCTCGGCTGGTGGCGCTCTGGTCGATGAGAACGGCAACGAGCTTTATCGCGCATCGTCCAAGCCTGAATATCGGACCATCAAGAACGCGGATGGTTCGGAATCGATTGTCCAAGTGGGAGGAGGTGATCCAGCATCTGGTTACGCATCGCCGGGTTATGGCGGTGGTAGCCGATCAGACGGGGCGGCGGGTGGAAGTTCCACTGCCCCGGGCGGTCGTACTCGTGGTGGGTGGACACCGCGTGCGCGGAATGGCGGTGACAACGATGACGCTGCGGTAGACGGCAAGATTTCTGGTATGACGAAGGCGCTGGGGATCGATCCAAGCGCACCGTTCCCGCCCGGCATGACGAACCTTCAGATTGCGCAAGCCTTGACGCTCAGCGAGGGCGGCAAGGGCTCTATCGCTGATCGGAACAACAATCCCGGCAACCTAACCGATCCTAAGACGGGGGGCTACCGCAAGTTCGCGACCAAGGAAGCCGGGTTGCAGGCTGCTGCCGCACAGGTCGCGCGCAACCGGTCACGCGGTCAGAACACGATTCAGACGATGGTCGAGGGGCTACCGGCTGGTGGTGGCACAACCGCTGCGCGTCCAGCACCGGCGACATCAGGCGCCAAGGTAGTGTTCACGTCGAAGCCCGGCAGCGGCAACCCGGTCGACACCGCGACGGTCAATTTCTACGCGGAGAAAATCGCGGCAGGCGGCGACCTTCCGCAGCTCGGGTCGGGCAAGGAATCGTCCGCATGGCGCCGCGCGATCCTGTCGCGGGCCGCTGAAATCCAAGGCGGGCGTGGCGTCAACGGCGGCGAAAGCAACCTCGCTCAAGCCGATGTAAAAGCGAACCGCTCCGCGCTGCTCCAGGCGCAGAAGCAGTACACCTCGACGGTAGGCTTCGAAGACACGTTCCAGCGCAACGCCAAGGAAGTGCTGCGGCTCGCGCCGAAGGGCGTCGGGGGCAGCGCGCCGATCTTCAACCGCTGGATCCAGTCCGGCCGCAAAAGCATCAAGGGTGATCCTGCGGTGTCGGCGTTCAACGTCGCGGTCAACACGGCTGCGAACGAATACGCTAAGCTGGCATCGGGCGCGAGTGGGGGTGCCGTCACGTCCGACAGCGCGCGACATGAAGCCATGGAGATCCTGAACAACGCGCAGACGCTGCCGCAGCTTCAGGCGTCGATCAAGCAGATGCAGATCGACGGGCACAACCGGGTTCTCGCGCTTGACACGCAGATCAAGCGATTGCGCGACGGGATTAGCGGCGCCGGTAATTCCGGCCGCAGCCAGCCTGCCCCGGCCGCAGCACCACAGGGCGGTAAACTGATCGGCATGTATAAGGGCAAGCAGGTGTTCCAGCTCGCTAATGGCCGTCGCGTGGTGGCCCGCTAATGGACGGCTTCGTAGACCTTCCCGCCGACGCGCAGATCGAACCCATCCCCGAGGGGTTCGAAGCGCTGCCAGACGACGCGCAGATCGAAGGCGCACGTCTTGATCCTGCTGCGTACCAGGCGCAAGTCCGCGCGCTCGTAGCCAAGGGCGACCGTAACGGCGTCCGCGCGCTGGTAACCTCGCAGGGTGGCGATCCCGACCAGATCCAGGGGCTCGACCAAGCACTTGCCGCAGCCAAGCAGGGCCGCGGTTTCGGCGTCGATACGTCGTCCAGCCAGCCGACCGCCTCGGTCGCGCCTGAAACGGTGGGCGGCGCATTGTACCGCGGCGCTGGTGACGTAGTTGCAGGCCTGGCAGATATTCCCGGCCTGATCGCGAACCCGATCGGTGCTGGCCTCAATTACGTCTCGGACAAGCTCGGCTACGGCCGCCCATTCTCGGAGGACGTGGGCAACACCCTCCGTGATATGACCGGCGCGCCAAAGGCGGTGACAGACACCGAGCGCTACCTGAGCAGCGCCTCCCGCAACGGCGCCGCATCGATCGCTACTGCGGGCGCTGGCCTAGCTGTGCAGGGCGCTGGCGGCATGGCTGGCTTCGTGGGTAACCAAGTCGCGTCCAACGTCGTCAACGATGCTGTCGGCGGTGTCATTGGCGGCGCTACTGGCGAGGGTGGCGGCGATCTAGGCGAGCGCATTGGCGGAACTGCTGGGCGGGCGATTGGATCGGTCGTCGGCGGGCTTGGCGGCGGTAGCGCTGGCGGGCGCGCATCGGAGGCCGCTGCCGTTCGTCTGGCTGGCCGGCTACCACGCGAGATCGCAGTCGACGCCCGCGGAGCGCTTACCGAGGAAGGCCGCGAACTGGCAGCACGCGCTGGCGCATCCGAGGACGACCTAGTTCGTGAGTATGCTCGAGCTCGACGCACGTCCGACCCACGCCTTCCTGCCGAGCGTCAGGCGGGCCGTGAAGCATTCCGCGCGCGCACCGATCGCCCGGAGGTTGCCCCGCAAGCCGATGTCGAGGTTATAGCACAGGACGGCACCGTCATCGGTCGCACCCCGACCGCACGCGAGCCGGGTCCCGACATCAACGCGCAGACCGCCGCCATTCAGGCGGAAATCCAGCGCCGCGTCCAATCTGGCGAAGCGTTCGACGGTCCTGCCGCGCCACCTCCACCGCCGCGCACGCCATTCCAGGAAGCCGCAGACGAGGGTGTCCAGCTAACCCGCGGGCAAGCGGAACAGAACTTCGAAGTCCAGAACGACGAGAACGGTTTGCGCGTCTCGGCGACTGGCGAAGGCGAACAGGCTCGGCAGTTCTTCCAGGAGCAGCAGCGTCAGATCGCGGGCGCGATTGAACGTTTTCGCGGTAACTTCGGGCCAGATGCCGGCAACGCGGCTGACCGCGGGGAGGTGTTGAAGACCGCCGTGACGCAGCTTCGCGACAGCGGGGCGGAAGGCGTGCGCGCGATGTACCGCGAAGCCGAAGCGCTCGGCGGTGACGGCCTGAAACTCGAAACCAAGGGCATCCACGACGCAGCAACCGATGTGTTGATCGATGAAGCCGTGCCCGAAGGTGTGAAGCGTGCCGTCAGCCAGGAATTAGCGCGTTACGGCATCATTGGTGAGGCGGCGCCAACGAACGAGGCGGGCATTACGCGCGTAACCCTCGACGATGGTTCGGCTGTGTCGTTCCGCGGTCCCGTCAAGGAACTGACGGCTTCGAATGCAGAGGATCTGCGCAAGGCCGTCAACCGGCTCTATATGAGCGACCCGACGCGCGCGTCGCAGGGCATCAAGCCGGCGATTGACGATGCGCTTGAGGCGGCGCTGACCAAGGGCGCGGCATCCGGTGAGGGGCAGATTGCGAACGCGTATGGCGCCGCACGCGATGCCTACAAGGTCCAGCGCGGCACGTTCCACGCCAAGGACATCATCGAAAGCATCGTCGCCAACAAGAAGGGCACGAACACGCCTGTCCTGCTGCCCGAGAAGGCGATTGCGCAGGTCATCGGCGCGGGCTCCAAGGGCGTGTCGAACCTTCGCCAGACCAAGGCGCTGCTGTTGTCGTCGGGCACCGACCACGGGCGGCAGGCATGGGCCGCGATTCAGCATCAGGGCTTGGCCGATATCTTCGACAGCGCTTTGTCGCGCAACGTCAACCACGGCAACGGCCAGATCGGCGATGTCGTCAGCGGCGCAAAGCTGAACAGCGCGATTGACAAGTTCGGTGTCGACAAGCTGCGCACTCTGCTCTCGCCGGAGGACTTTAATGGTCTGATGAAGCTGCGGCGCATCATTGGCACCGCGACGATCCCGATCAGCGGCACTACGAACCCGAGCGGCACGGCGACGAAGCTGATCAACTACATGAAGCAGGGCACGCTTCGGTTCGCCGGCGCGATCCCTGGAGTGGGTGCTGGCGTCAACGCGTTCGTCGGGCTCGCATCGAAGGGCAAAGAGATCGCCGCCACGCGCAAGACCTTGGCCGGCATCACTTCCTACGATGGGCAAGCCGAAACCGGACGTCGCCTCGACCAGCAGGCTCGCGATTTCGTCCGCGAATACATCGACAGTGGCAAGAGCGGGAAGCTCGTTCCGGCGTCGATCAACCTATCGGCGACCCAGGGGCGCGACAAATGACCAAGCTCACCAACCCCACTCCGCTATTCCTAGACCTACGCGGCGCGCTGCTCGACGCCGGCCACGTCTGGGTAGGTGTCGCAGGGCAGGACCCCGAGACGAACCCGATCGCGCTGTTCTGGGATGCCGAGCGCACGATCGCCGCCAGCCAGCCGCTGCAAACCATGGGCGGGCGGATCGTCAACGGCGCGTATCCCGGGTCGGTCTATTTCGCCGAAGATAACTTCTCGATGCGGACGCGCGATGCAGACGGCAACCTGGTCGACTATTCGCCAGCGTTGACCGGTGCGGCTGTCCCGTACCAGCCGCTTGACAGCGACCTCACCGCTATCGCTGCGCTCGGTACCACGGACTACGGGCGCACGCTGCTCGCGCTTGCCAATCAGGCGGCATTGCGGACTGCAACTGGCATTCCCGACCCTCTGCCCGCCGTTGGAGGCACCGTAAGCGGCCCTGTCACGCGGCAGGCCTCGGGGCGCTATCTGCATCACGGCGACGGTACGCTTGTCGGCGACACGATCACGCGCGGCACGGCTGATCCTTCGGGCGGCGCGGATGGCGACCTCTATTTTCAGTACACCACATCATGAGCGCATGGGCCAACATTGGTGGCACGTGGCGCAAGGGCGTGCTCTGGGAGAACGTCGGCGGCACGTGGCGCAAGCTCACGCCCTGGCTGAATGTCGCGGGTACGTGGCGCAAGGATCCGAACCCATCGTCTGCGGCGATCGCAGCCATCGCGAACCCAAATGACGTTACCGGCGCGATTAGCCGCCCCGCAGGCGGGCTAGCGCAGACTAACGAAAGCACGGTTGCCGTGACAGGGGGGATGGCGCCGTTCAGCTACGCTTGGTCGTCGAGCGGCACCATGACCGCGACAAACCCCTCAGCCGCAGCAACCCGCTTCACCGCCTTTGTCGAGGCCGGGGAGACGGTAGGCGACTACTTCACGTGTCTTGTGACCGACGCAAAGGGGCAGACAGCGACAGCAACCGTAGCCGCATCAGTTTCAAATTACGGGAGGCAGTCGAATGGCCCAATACAGTGATTTCGTCCGCGACGATTACGGGCGCCCGATCCCCGGCGCGACGGCAAAGCTGTACGCGATCAACGGGTCGACACTGATCGATACGGACGTAACGGGCATTGACGGCCAGTTCACGCTTACCGGTCCGGACGCCAAGTGCGTGCTTCAGGTGTCGTTTGGCGGTGTCTCCGAGCGGTCCACGGTACTTGTCGGCAACCCGCCGGAATATGTCGGCCCCCCCGGGTCGTCGGACAACACATATACCACGCTCGCTGCGCTGCTGGCATCCGACCCAGCGCGCAGGGTGGCCCGTCTGGCCCCGTTGGCGGGTGACGCCACGCCTCCAGGTAACTTCACCCACAATGGTACTGCATGGGTCCGTCAGGGCGCTGATGGAGTCGCCAGTCGCCCGGTCGCGACCGGGGCAGTGGTGGAGATGGTGCAGGATACCCTAAACCGCACCGTGCTCACCCCTGAGCTATTCGGCGCAACCGGCTACCCAACCTCCGACGAGGCAAAAGCAGGCGCGGACAGCACGGTCGCGATCCAGAAAATGGCGGATGCTGGTGCGACGTTGCGGCTTCCGGTTACCGGCAACGGGCGCTGGTACAAGGTGGGGACGGTGTCCTGGCCTTCGCATACGCGGTGCGGCCCGATCCGGTTTTTCACCCGAGACAGCAACCGCGACGTGCAACCTGTTCTGATCGACGGACGCTCGACGCCCAAATCGGATTACGTCTTCACCGATCTGGAGATCCACGGCAACCGCTTGGGCCAGACTGAACTCGGTTACAACGCGGCGGGTGTGCCTGGCTCGGTGTCTGGCACTGACAGCCAGCGTAGCGGTGTTTGCATCCAGGGACGTGTCTCCGACGTGACCCTGACCCGGCCCAAGATCTGGTACTGTGCGGTTGACGGTATATGGATCTATCATGACGGTTTGGACAATGATCCAGCAGCGGTACGCCCCGCCGATGTGAACGACCTATTCTTCCGCAACATCACGATCACGGAACCCGACCTTCGCTGGAACGGGCGGCATGGCGGCTCATCGGAATCGCTCGATGGCCTCACCATTCGCGGCGGTATCAGCACCCTCAACGGGTACGACATGCCGGGCTATCCGAAGATGCCGTACAGTGATGGCGGGAACGGGCGGACGACCAACTTCTATGGCGGGCCGAAGTATGGCCGCGCATGGGACTGCGAAAGCTACCTGATCGGCACCCGGTACAAGAACCACGTCATCGACGGGCTCGACGGACGCGGCAACTGGGGCGGCTCGGTGCTGTTCTACCACCGCCGCCATCCGGCTACCGCTGGCGATTACTGCGAGAACCTGATCGTCCGCAACACCAAGGCGGACGACAATCATGGCGCATCCGGTGACGGATCGATCACGGTGTTCGCGCTGAACGACGTGACCGAGACGGCATACACAGGCACCGACGCGTTCAAGACGATCCGGCTGCTCGATAACCGCTGCGAGGACAACTACCTCAACATCAACTGCGCGAACGACATCGAAATCCGCGGAGGATGGGTTAACGTCACGACCGCCGTTGGCTACTCGGTGGTGTTTGGTGCCTGCGTCGACGTTCGGTACTGCGACATCGCAAGCAACAAGCCGGTTCTAGGGCGCCCGAATACAATCGCTCGGACTGGCACGGCGACCACCTCGGGTTGGACGGTCGCGACGGAAACGCTTGCCTTGCGCCATGATCTCCCCAGCGGCGCGGCGCGGTATCGTTACACGGCATCGATCACGCCATCGGCGACGGGACAGGCCAAGTTCACGGCTACGTTTACGCCGGGTTGGAAGCTTACCCCGGCTAAGCCGAGTTCGATCAACAACTCGACGGGCAACCTGGTCGTGTCAGATGCCTTCCCATCGGGAGACGGCCAGAACGCTATCGACTTCTACATGATCGCGAACGGGCTCAACCCGACCGCCTTCGTGCTCGAATTCGACGCCGAGCGGATCAGCTAGCCATGGCGAGGTATTCACCCCGCGCCGCATCTTCCAACGTCGCCACCTTGCGCGATCGCTCCAGCAGCTTTCGCGCGGGGTTGCCAGCGTGAATATGCCAAGCCTTGAGCGGGCGGATAGCCATCGACAGCGCGCCCAGAACAGCGCCTTCGCGAAGATGTGCTCCGGGCAGCACGACGCTGTTCGCACCGATCGAGCAGAACTTGCCGATCACGACCGGGGAGATGCGCGCGTTGATCAGTTCGGACGGGACGTTGCAACTCAGCATACTGTTGCCGCTGAAGTCGTCGCTGGCGGTGAAGACTTTCACGCCGTGCGACATGCCCCCGAAGCCGTGAATTTCCATGCCGCCACGGCACCCGAGCAAGCAGGACGATCCGATATGGATGTAGTCGCCCATCACCAGCGAGCCGCCATTTGCGATGATCGTCGTGAACCCGTCTACCCGCACGTTGCTGCCGATGCGGATGTTCTCGACGCCAACGACAACGCAGTTTCTGGCGATCAGCACGTTCTCGCCAACCTCCGCAAAGCCGAAGCTGCGAAGTTCGTCGGAGCCGTAATAGCCCGGATTAAGCGGGTTGTGCATCCCCGGAATCTGGGCCGGTCTTTCGCACTTGTCCAGAGGGTAGCGTGATGACCTCGAACGACGGGCGGGAGCCTCATGCGCGTGGATGATCAGAGCTATATCCTGCGGTACGGGTATGTCGCGCTGGCGGCGCTGTCGGGAGCGTTCACCGCGCTCGGCTTCGTTAAGTGGCAGCAGCTATCCCGAGCCGAACTCCTGATGACGCTGGTGGGCGGGTTCTCGTTCGCCATCTTCGTCACGCCTTGGGTCGCGCACGAATGGCTTGGCGTCGCGGAGACGAACACGCGGGCCATCGCAGCGCTCACCTACGTCTTCGGCTCCGGTAGCAACATCCTCCTGCCAACGATCATCCGGTCCGTGAAGCGCTTGCTCGGCACGGGAGACGCGGCATGACGTTCGACATCATCAACTCGCTGGCCCGCGCGATCGTGACGTTCGTGTGCGTCTACAAGCTATACCGCTTCCACGACATGATGATCCCCGCCGAACGGATGGGACTCGGGTTCATGGCGTCGGGGTCGCTGATGACGGTCCCGATCATCTGGCAGGGGCACCACAGCCCGTTCGATGGTTGGGCGGTATCGGTAATGACGATTGGCCTGGCGGTGTTCCTAGCCGGCCGCACGTGGCGGGATCGACGCCACCAGCGCGCGAACGACCGACAGGTTCAATACTGGCAGGCTCACAAGGCCGGGAAGAGGGGGATATGACAGACCCACGCGCACCGTTGTTCGACGCGGTAAAACCACACCTCCCCAAGGGCTACGACCCAGCCATCATCGCGGCACTGCATGCGTTTGCGGACGTCGCCGGGATCGCCAAAGAGGCTGCGGCGCCCACTGCGTCCGGCGTATCGCTGCCAGACGACTACTGGCCGCTGCTCGCCAAGATCGAAAGCGCTGGCCGTCCGTACGTGAAGGCATCCACCTCGAGCGGATCGGGCCTGTATCAGTTCCTGAAAGCAACGTGGATCGGCGAGGGCGGCAAGTGGGGCGGCGACGCATCGCAGGCGTTCGGCGGGCTCAAGCCATCGACCGACGAGCAGACCGCGCGCGCCAAGACGTTCACCGCCAAGAACGCGGTGATCCTGCTGCGGGCCGGCATCCCCGTGAACAAGGCATCGCTCTATGCAGCGCACTTCTTCGGCGCTGGCATGGCTGCGAAGGTGATCGGGGCAGACACCAAGGCGCGCGCGGATCTGATTGCTGGCGAGGCTGCGACTAAGGCCAACGAGTCGATCCTACGCGGCAAGACGGTCGGCGAGTTCCTGACCTGGCTGAACAAGAAGACGGGAGATTGGGCGCGATGACCGACCGAGAGAACCTAATCGCCTTCCTCGCGATCATCGTCGCGCTGGTCGTGCTGTCGGGGCTGGGGGCTTTCACCGGCAAACCTGCCGACCTCGCAATCATGACCGGCCTGATCGGCGTGCTGGGCACCTTCCGCCCGAAGAACCCTGTCGGTGCGAATGTAGAGAAGGCCGAAACAGTCAACCAAAGTGGAGCATGAACATGGATAACCAGCACAAGAAGATCACCGGCTATCGCGATCTGTCGCAGGCCGAAATCGACCTTATGAACGAGGTGAAGGCGCACGAAGCCAAATGGAACGGCTTGGTCGATCGCCTCAAAGCAATGGGCTCGTCGGTCGATCAGCGCAACGTCGCAATCGCTGCGACTGAGGGTGAGAACGCGTACATGCGCGCCGTCCGTGCCATCGCCCAGCCCGAGAGGAAAGTCGCATGAAGATCCCCGGCCTAGGCAAGATCGCCACGTTCGCGCTGAAACGCATCGTCCTGCCCGCAATCGGAAAGGCTATCGCGACCCCAGGCAACCCGCTGGACCGGCGCAAGGCAACCGACCTGCTGACCGATGCTATCGAGGCTGAGGCTATGCGGCAGGCGGGGAAGTGGGGCGCCTAACCCTTCCGCAACGCATGCATCACAGTCGTATGATGCCGCCCGACAGCCTGACCGATTGCGTACATGCTGAACCCGTCGTCGTATAACCGCCGCCAGACCTGACAGCGGGCGCGTACGAAGGAAACGGTGCGCGCGGTGCCCATCACGTCGTCAGGGTGGAGATCGTTGGCTGCTGCGGCTTCTGCTGCGTATTGGGCGACTCGGGAGGCTGACGGACTGCGCGACATGCCTGCCTGATAGAACAGGACGGGAACGGATTGCTAGCCCCGCATCGTCACCCATCGCGCTTCGATTGCAACCCGATTCGCGCGGTGGTAGTGTACGGGTGCTGCCGGTGTAGGGGTGAAATCCGTGGAGATCGCGCAGCACGTAGTTGGGTATGGCATGGTGCTGGTCGGGGAGTTCCTAGGTCCCGAGGCCGAATGCGGATCGATACCGCGCCCGACTCTAGTTTCAGGTCCCCGCTCTGCCATCGCGGCATCGGGCTAGGGTCGGCGGGGTTGGTGTTCGTAGAGCGCCGCCTCGCTGGCTACTTCAGTTGTGGATCATCACGCGCCGATAATCGACTGCGTTGCATCGGCTGCAAACCCGGCGCTGACCAACCGCGCATTCGCCCGCGCTACCCGTGACGTTTCGAGGCTCTTCATACGCCGACCAGCGATGCGACCAAGGCCAGCACGTTACCCGCTCTTCAAGCAATCCCATCGTCGGCTCCTGCTGGTGGGGGTGGGGTGCGTCAGTCACGTCGCCGGCCAAAACACAGAGTTGTCGGCGTGGTCTCGCTCACCCGGCATGCGGCAGTGAATGCAGCGTACATCGGTGCGGTACTCATTGTTTCCCATGCTCTCGACGTCCTCCCATTCGTGGACGCATTCGGCTTCCTCACTCATACCACAGTTCCTTCATCCTGGCGGGCGTTCGAGGCGGGGTGGAGCTGGTGGCGGTCCAGCCAGTCGACATGCGTTCGGAGGTCGGCGGAAGTTTGCGGGTCGCGTCCAGCGAGCGTGCGATAGCCAGTGACGCCGCCATACAGGAAGCTGAGGTTGGTCGTTTTGCGTTCGTCGGCGCGCTTCGGCCAAATCATCCACTGCCATTCGAACCATTCACGATCCTTGGCAGTGCCAGCGAGGTAATGATAACGCCCCTCGATCTGGTTCTGGTCGCTCATACCCCCACCCCGCCAAGCTGGTCGGTCTCGGAGGTGGGGGTGGCTCGGGTGTCCCAAAGCGCGCACGCTGTTTTGTAGTCCGCTGAGTACGCACCGGAGGCACCACAGCAACACTCGGCACGGTATCGCCGCCCACCAGTCGGGGATTTCGTCTGCTGCACGTTGATCGCGCTTTCCTGCACCGCGTTCATGTCATCATCGGCACGTCCGCAGAAAGGGCATGGCTTGAGCTTGCCGTTCCGCGCATCGGGCGTTGTCTCGGTCGCCGGTCGGTAGGCGACAATATCGCGAGCAGGCTGATGGTCGGAAGTGATATGCAGCCAGTTCAGATAGTCGACCGGACCGACGCACAGCTTACCATCGCGAAACAGGACGGCACCTTGTTCGCCGCGCATCACGTCATCAGGCGCGCTATCCCCGCCCGCCCAAACCTTCATGCCAGCGGGGATCGTGATGACGCTCATGCTGCTTGCTCCAATTGGGTGAGGGGGGAGGGGGCTTCAGAGGGTGATGATGACGCCATAGCCGCGCTCCTTCATTGCCGAGGGCGCGGCCATGACACCGCGCACGCCACCGTCGTAATCACCATCATGGGGATCCTGATCGTGCGCGCACACAGCGACCGTGGCAGTCGGGGGCATCTTGCGCAGTTCTGCGATCAGCTTGCGAACAGTCATGCTCATGCTGCGATCCTTTCTGGCCTAGCAGTCCGCGCGATTGACAGGAGCAGATCGCGAAACGGCAGAGGCGTGGCGTTGCGGATGATCGTCTTGTTCTTGCCGCCCACCATCGCGACCACACCGATGCGCCTGGCCTTCTCGTATCCGTACCGCTCGATCATCCATTCGGGGATGCGCTGCTCACCGCGGGTCCAGTCGAGTTCCGGCAGGTCGACGCCATGCGCGTAGAGCCAAGTCGGCTTCCGGCTTTCGTGACCGTAGTGACCTTGCTCGACGTAGCAGGTGTATCCGCCCTGGAAGTCGGCAGCGATCCAGCCACCACCCCGAGCCGGCGCATTGAGATTGAACGCAGCCCATGCCTTGCTGTCAGCGGGATGCTCCAGGACACCGCCCCACTTGCGGACAGACGCCAGGGCTGCTGCAAAACAGCCTTCGTCGGCACCGAGCTGGTACTGGTGCGGCTTGCGCGTGCTGCCATGCCAGAAGCGTCCCCAACGCTGGCAGGGCGGGTGGGCAACGACCGGATGCGGGCCGGCGTACTGCCGAGCGTCCCGCGCGATGTCCCAGGGGTCGACACCGGCCTGGTCGAAGTAGCATCCGTCCGTTTCGACGTAGAGGGCGGCGATCACGACGCCGCCCGATTCGCGAGCGCCGAAACCCCTGTACGGTGATTGTACGCGCGTTCCGGTTTTGTGCGCGTAAATCGCTGCATCAAAGTGCGAGCATGGCGGGAGGCTGGTGGTGAAAACCCTAGGTTTTCTGGTGCACCCGACTGGATTCGAACCAGTGGCCTCTGCCTTCGGAGGGCAGCTTTCAACATAGCTATTTACCTACCTTTTCTGCGGGTTTCAGGCCAGTCTTTTCTTTGGCTTGTACGAAGCCTGTACGAAGGGCCTCTAAAATCTTCGAGTCGCTGTCCTCAGCGTGCGTGTAGATCTTGTCGATCATGCCGCCCTTTGCGGACCATCCGCCGACGCTCTCAATCGACTTGGTATCAACGCCCTGGCGCACGCGCATTTCCTGTCCGAAGCCATGCCGGCCAGCGGAGTGCGGCGGGAGATGCGGAATGCCGGCTTTCTTGCAGGCCGTGATCCAGCCCTTGCGCGGACCGTCCTTGCTCGCCCAGCCGAACACGCGCTTGTTCTCAGGATAGCGCCGATCCCAACCCCGCGGGAACTTGGCTGGCAGCGCGCGCAGCTCAGCGATCAGCTCAGGCATCAACTCCACCACGCGGTCCTCATGGCCCTTAGCCCCGGGTATGACCGCGGTGCCGGCGTCGAGGTCGAGTGCGTCAGGGTGCAGAGCCGTAGCTTGCCCAACGCGGGCGCCGGTCGTGAACATGAACAGTGCCAGCGCGCCGTGACGTTTCGATGCTTTCGCGCGGAAGGCAATTATCCATAACCAGTCCCCGGGTACTTTCGGCTTGCGGCTGATCTTACCGCGGTTGCGATCCTGCCGCACCCGCTCGGCGCGATCGTATCCCTTGATGCGGATCGGCGGGCATAGGCCTAGATCGTTCGCATTATTGATGACGGCGCGGGCGGGGGCGATAACCCAGCGGCGCCATGTGTCTGCGGAGTTCTTCGGATAGAGCGACGCGCCCAGATCGCGGATCATCTTCGCGGTGATCTTCTTGACCGGCAGCGAGCCTATGCGTTCCACGATCGGCATCAGGTATTTCGCCGTCTCGGTGCTAGCCGGGTACAGTACGACGGCATCGTTAAACGTGAAGTCGCGCTCGTCGGCTTCCTCATGGCCTAGGACCTGGCGGCGCTCTTCCCGCGCCTGCCGTTCTGCGATCCATTCCCGCGCGCCAGCTTCTGTAGATGCGCCAGTGCTTTCGCGGACGTAGCCGGTAACGTCGCGCCCGTTGAACTGGATCCGGCCTTTGACCCACCACGTCTTGCCGCGGGGGTAGGGTTCGAGCGGCATGCGCCATCCTCTAAAATATGATCGATCTGCTCGGGCGTAATCAGCATCGCCTTGCCGAGCGTGAAATAGGACCCGGTGCTGCGGGCCTTGGCGCGTAGGGTGCGCTCCGACATTTCGATGTCTCGAGCGGCGAAGTGTTCGCACCATTGCGCCGGCGTCTTGGCTCGTTCGTGAGCATACATGATGTCACCCACCAGCCGCCTCCTTCCCCCCAACAACCCCCGCCGTCGCCCCCTGCTCAAGGTGCTGGCGGGTCAACTGGATGCGAACGGGGACGATCTTGAAGTCCCGCATAGCCGTTCCGCGCATGGCAACGTCGGTGAAGAAAGAGGCAATATGCTCATGGGCCTTGCGCTCGCTTTCGAATGCCAACGGAGTCCAGAACTGACCGTCTTTGTTCAAAATGCCATAGAAGTTCCGGCCGTAGACACTGCTGTCGATCGTCGCCGCCACGTCTTCAACAGCCCCCGCCTTGGGGGTGGTGGTCGGGTTCATGGTCGATCCCCTTCGAGCGCGGTGAGAAAGAACAGCACGCCGAGCAGCCCAATAGGACCGAACAGCACGGTAAAGCCCTTGGCGAAGTCCAAGCCGTCCGCTTCGCCCCAGCGCCGGTAAAAATGACGGGTAGCAAGCCAAGCGCCAAGACCGCCCGAGCCGAACCACAGGACCATGATGATAAGCCCGATCACGGTACCATCTCCCAGCCGTTATGGATTTCCTCGTCGGCAATATCGTGGGCATCGTCCTCGCCCCACCCGTATCGCGGGTCACCGAAATCACCAGTTTCGTATTCCGTGTCTGACAGCGCAGCCTCGGCCATATTGAGCGCTTCGTCTCGATCGAGCGTAGGAACATGGCGCGCAATGAACCGGTCCGCGATCCAGCCGCGGAACTCGTCGCGTGTGCCGGTCATGATGAAGCCCCTTCGTGTTGCGAGCCTGAGGTGGCGAGAGCGCGGAGACGGGCGGCGGTGTTTCTCCGTGCCCCGGCGCTAATCGTGTAGTCGCGGGCGATGAAGGTCCGATCAGGTCCGCCATTGATCGTGACGATGACCTTCGACCCGGCCGCGTTCGCACGGATCGCCAGTTCGCAGTCATCGGGCTCGAACAGCGCGATCTCGCACTGCACATCGATAGCGTTGTCGAACCCGCTGCGGATAGCCTCGACGCGGTCAGCCAGCGCCAACAGTTCCTGCGCGCTCACTTCCCCCCTCCCTGCGACAAGAGGCGGATGGCGGCACGGGCGTCGGTGATGATATCCTCCAATGCGATACGCCATATTCGCGCGCCCATGTCCTGCCCGTCCTGGATGCGGACTTCAGCGAATGCGGCGATGGTTTCCAGCGCCTCAATCGCCTTCGCCGCCCCTTCGTCATTCGCTGCCGCAACGGTGGCGAGAGGTTTTTCCGGGCTGACGGAAGAACCGGGCGAGGACATGGCAAGGATGGTCTCGTCGATTACATGCCACGGATGCAGCGTCGTGTTGTTGCCGACAGCCTCGCGCGCAGCTTGGCGTATCGCTTCCCGGCGTTCGGGCGTCATGCGCAACTCGGCAATCTCCCGTTCCTGCATCCTGAACCAGAACAGCAGGTTGCGCAGGACGTTGGCGCTGGTCGTCAGCACGATCCCGTCGCGGCAACCGGCCATGCAGCCCGAACCGAGCGGCATCGGCTTACCCTCACACACCGGGCAAGCTTCCTCCCCCGGCGCTGGCAGTGTCTGCGAGAGGGCGGCGAGGCGTTCAGCGGTTTCCAGAATGTCCCGGCCAAGTGGTACGTTCGGATCAATCGTCCGTCGTGGCGTAACCCGTGAAAGGGTCAGCAACAATTCTGCCGCGTGGGTAATCACCTCATTCAGCCCCGTTGCGGTAGCCTCGGCACCCTGCATAGCTGAATTAGTCATGCATCACCTTTAAGGGCGGCACAGGCCTGTTTGCCTTTGGGAGTAAGCTCGCGGCTATTTGAATAAACCAGTCCGAGGGATCGAACATCGTTGAACGCTCGCGTCCGTGCGCGCCTGCTCTCAATATCGTATTCTTTGCCGGTCAAAACGCGTTTTTGATTTGCGGTCAACATGGCTTGCCTCCGTAAATTGTGCCCTTTATATAAACCGCACAGTTTAAGCGCGCAAGAGTAAAGGTCACAATTATCTTGGCACAGGACAACGCATCCACTACACCGCGCCCTATGGGACGGCCGCCACTCAACCATACCCGCATCCACGTCAGCTTGCCGCCCGAGACACTGGCGCGTCTCGACGAACGGGTTGGCACGTACGGTCGCGCCAAGTTCATCCGCGAGGCCGTGCAACAGAAGCTGGAGCGCGACAAAGTCTGACCACCCCCGCTCATGCCCCACCTAGGGCGTTGAGGGCGGCGCGGATCGCGCGTTCGACCACGGGCCAGCGGAAGAACGCATATTCCATGCCCGAGTCCGTGTATTCCTCACCGTCCGGCCCGCGCAGGTCGTCCTTTACAGTGCGAATGAACTCCGCTTCTCGCGTCTGGGTGGCATTGATCGCTGGCGTCGAAGTCTGACGAAGGTTCGGGATTTCCGGCCAATTCTGTGACATGCCGTCGCGGTCCCAAAGACCCGATTGCATCTTCCACTTCAAGTGATCGCGGCGCTCGAATAGACCCATGTATAACCCAGTAGCGCCGGGCCAGTCGAACGCGTCCTTTTCGATCGCGCGCGGTTCAGCCTCGTCGGTTTCAAGGTCGCCGGAAATGTCGAACGAATAGTCCGCACCTTCGCCCGACTTGCAAGGAAGGGGGGACATGTTTGTATCAGTGACCATCGGGCGTCTCCATGTGAGGGGATGTGCCAAAACCGGCACCGCTTGCTTTGGCCGCTCCGCTCAATGAAGAACCACGAAGGCTCCTATCGGCAGCTCCTACTTCTAGCGTGTCCAGCCCGACACGGAGAATGTTGCGCGCGGCGTTTACGTCTCGGTCGTGGACCGTTCCGCAATCGCTGCACTCCCAATCTCTTATTCCAAGACCTGCGATACCTTTCGGCCTCGACGCGGGCAGTGAGCCACACGAAGAACAGGTTTGGGTACTGTAGGCCTCGGATACCTCAAGGAAAATCCGGCCATGCGTAATCGCCTTGTACCGGATCATGTTCTTGAAGATCGACCAGCTAGCGTCGTGTATCGACTTCGCCATCTTGGTCTTGGCCAATTTCGACGAGCTAGCATCACCAACGATGATGAGCCCGTATTTCGCGCACAATGCTTTGCTCGCCTTGTGCTGAAAATCTCTGCGACGGTTTGCCACCTTGAGGTTGATCGCGCGAACTCGCTTCGTTTTCCGGCCGCGCTGACCTTCTGCTAACGCGGCCTCACTCTGCCGGTAAAAGCGAGGCATCTGGATCGCTTCACCATCTGACAGTGTCGCGAGCGTTTTTAACCCCAGATCAATACCAACGGCCGCAGCCTCCACGGGGTCGGCGCACTGCACCTCAACTGGAACGTTGCAATACCAGTTGCCGTTGCTGTCCGCGTTGAAACTGCCAGTTCCGAACCGTTGGCCTGCATGCAGCAGGCCGCGCAGATGCATTGCTTCGTAGCGCTTGCCGTTGAACACGAAAGCCGTGCCGTCGAACCTTACCTTGCCGGTGCTGAATGGCACCCAGCCTAGCGACCTACGCGAGCGCCAGCGCAGCCAAGGGCGCTTGTGTGCTGCCCGAGCCCTATCATAAGCTGCGCATACCCTCTGGATCGTGCACGAATGCACCCCAAGGTCGGCAGAGGCGCCGGCGGTCAGTTTCATCAGGTCGAAACCTGAAAGCCACTTCCGGCGAGCGCGCGCTGTCTTCTGCTGCGTTTCGTTGCAGTAGTTCCAGACGAAGTTGACCGAACGGGCTTGGCGATTGAGGTCAGCCTTGTGCTTGTCCCTGAGGCGAACCTTTACCGTGATGATTGTACTCGTCATGCCGCCTGAGCCTCGCCTTCGCGGCGTAAATCTGTGACGTCGCAGCCGAGCCACTTGCTCAGCGTCGCCAGCGCCCAGTCGACGAAGGCCTTGCGCTCGTCCTCGGTCATCTTGGCGAACGACGTGCTTTCGTAATCGCGGAACACGTCTCCGCTTGGCAGCGTCACGAGACGCACAAGGCCACGGCGGTCCTTGAGTATCTTGTGGAGCATTTCGGGATCCAGGGCGTCGCCTTCGATCCGTTCCGACAGCATCGGCGCGGCGACAGCGAGACAGGCCCAGTAAAGGGCATTCCGGCGCACGTTGCCCGCAGTCCGCGTGATGCGAACCCGAACCGGGCCGTCGTCAATTGCGGCGAGCGCGGCTTCGGCGATCGGGCCGACCGGGCGCAACCCGCCAAGCACGCGACGGAAAATCAGTGGCGCAGCATCGCTCACATCAGTTCTCCAGTTAGATAATCGTCACGGTTCGCGACCGCGATGGCGACCAGATCGACGCCGGTCTTCGCGAGGAACGCGGCCTCGCTGCCGAGTAGGTGGACGCTGTTCGTCCCCATGTTGTGGCAACCCGGATCCAGCTTCACGACCAGCATGTGATCGCGGCGCGAGCCTTTCCCGGGGGCGCTGGCAAGGATGTGGTGAACCACCGTCCCGCCGTGACGTCCGCAGCCCATGCAGACGTCGCCGAGCGTGTCCCAGTACGCCTGCTCGTCCGCGTTCGGCTTGATCCCGCGCGAGACAGCCTTGCGGGCTACCTTGCGGACCGGGGTGGTGCGGCGCATCGGCGTCTTGGCGCGCAAGGGGGTGTGGCGGGCGAGCATCAGAAAGCCTCGCCAGCGCTCAGCACGGTCCGGCGATCAGTGAAGGCCTTCTGCACCGCCTTGAAGATAAACGGGTCGACCTTGTTAACGCCGTTGATCAGCCGCTTGTTGCGGTCTCGCAGATCGTCCAAGCTGTCGTTGTCGACGGCCAATCCGGCTTCTTCGATCAGCTCGCGCGCCCAATCACCCCAGCCGGTCGCGGGCTCGTCAATATGGACCTTGACCTCGTGTGTCTCTTCGTCGGCGTCGGGCGTGCCCTCGACCGGGATATTGAACAGCATGAACGCGGCGCTCTTGTATGCTGCCGACATCGCCTTGGCCGTCGACTTGTCGCCGCTGTCGAGCGCTTCGCCATAGGACGATGCAGTGTGCTGCGATCCGTCCTTAACCGAGACAAAATCAAATTCGCCTTTGACGGTCGTGTAGAACAGATTGCCGCCCGACTTCGATACGCGCTCGACCTGGGCCCGCTCGACGATGCGGGGGATCACGACTAGCCCTTTAGCTGGTAACAGCGGCCCGAGCGTTTCGTAAACGTCGTCGATACCGCGGAACATGTAGCCGCTGCCCTGCGAGTTCTTGCGGGTCTTCGCGATGCCGACCTTGGCAATCTCAGCCTGAACCTCGGCAATCGCTGCATAGACTTGCGGCGCGGTCTGTGATGCCGTCATGGTCGAAGCCCCTTGGTAATGCGGCGAGCCGTGGCCACCGTGGTTTCGTATTTCTCCGCAATCTCGCGGAGCGTTTCGCCGATCCTGCGGCGCCGGCGCATTTCGGCGCGGTCGCCGTCATCGAGTGCCGCTGCCATCAGACGGCCTGCTTCGTTTCGGCGATGCGGAAGCCGGGGATCGAGCCGGGAGGCTTCGAGCCCACGCGGATGATGTCGCTGGCCTGCCCGAGCATCCATTCCTTCAACTCGGCAGGACGCATCTGGCGGAAGTAGGCTAGCGCTGCGGCCGGGTCCTCGAGCGTCGGCGTCCAGACGGACTTAATGCCGATCGCGCGACCGCCGCCCGTTGCGTGAACCTGGGCCCGCGCCTTCTCCGCATGGTTGGCGGTCTTGGCGATGGCCTTGGCTTGGTCCTGCAGCCGTTCCGCCTCTTCACGCTGCGCGAGGTTTGCCGACTGCGCTGCTGCCTGCGATGCTTCTCGGGCGACCCGTTCGGCCTCAACCTGCTTTGCACGCAATGCCGCGGCTTCGGCGCGCTGCTGGCGGTCCAGTTCGGCAAGGTAGGGCGCGAGCGCGGTGTTCAGCGCCGACAAGGCGAGGGCGGTCTTACCCTTGTCCTTGTGGATCAGCGGATTGTAGGCGTCCTGAACCTTCTTCTTCGCCTCGTCGAACGGCTTGGCTTCTGCTACGCGCCGTTCCTCGCCGGCCTTCGCTGCCGCCTGGATGCGCTTACGCAGCTCGCCAACCTCGGACGCTTGGCCCGCAGTCGCGATTGGCTCGCCGTCCAGCCACAGCTTGGCTTCCTCGTACAGGTCGTTGACCTCTTTCGCGGTCAGTTCGAAGGGCGTCGGCTCGGGCGGCTGGTTGTCGCCGATCACCGCGCGCGGGTTCGGCATGCGGTCCAGTAGGTCGCCAACCGTCGTCGCCATCGTTCCGTTTCCAAGATCAACGGGCATGGACGTTCTCCACACGAGGAAGGGGAGTGGCGGGGGTGCGCAACGCAGCAGCCCGCTCAGCCCACGTCCGCCCGTCTGCACAGCGCAGAGGGAAGGGCGAGACGTAGGCGCCGGGGATGAAGGGGCGCGCGCGGGTAAGAGCCTTCGTGGATGCGGGGACGGTCATGCGTCACCTGCGCGGGCTAGCGCTGCCGGTGAAATCTGCTGTTTGAGCGCGACCATTTCGGATTTGGCGCGATCCATCGAACGCAAGGCTTCCAAGCGCTTCTCTGGTGCGCCGAAGAACGGGCCTACAATCTGGTCAACATCGTAAAGCTCGCGACGCATCCGCTGGTTCTCGCGTTCCAGCATGTCGAGGTGCGACTTGAGATTGTATTCGAGATTGTCGCGCAGATAGTCTTCGGTCGTGTTCAGCACGCGCTCGTAGAAATCGTCCGCTGCCTTCTGGATGATTGGGGTGAGTTGGCCGATGTCGATCGCAGCAATTGCGCCGGCGATCTTCGACTGGTCAAAACGTGGCGTTTCTTCGGTCATCAGATATACCCCAGCTTGGCGAGCGCAGCATCACGGTGCGCGTCGAAATGAAGGTCGATCATCGCCTGCCCAGCAGCACGACGGTCGGCGTAGGTCGGGTCGGACAGTTGCGCCTCGATGCTCGCGATCAGGACTGACGCGTCCTCGTAGTCATCGGACGGCTCGAACATGCGGACGGGCTGCGGGACTAGGAACGAGGTGACGGCGTTCACAGTGCGCCTCCCAGCTTCGTCACGCGCTTGCCCGCGATGGCGAACAGCGCGTTGGTCATCTCTTCCGGCGTCCGCGAATACAGCGCGTTGCTCGGCTGCGACCGGTGCGCGTGGTCAGCAACCGCGCGGCACTCGTCCAGCGTCCAGTCGCGGCCCGGTACTGGCGGGTTGCGCTTGGGGGCGGTGATGAAAGCGTGCTTCATGCCGCACCTGCCAGATCGCAATCAGCCATCTCGATCGCGTCCATCGCATCGCTCAGGCTGCTGGTGACGAGCCGGTAAGGATGCTGCGCGCGCTCCTTCTGTTCAGCCTCAACAAGTGCGTAGGCCTGCGCCAGACGATTGCTTGCCCAGCCGGTCGAGCCGATCGCCGTCACGTCCTGCGCGGACTGAGGCGTGAGCTTCTGGTGCGCGCTCATGCTGCGGTTGCCTTGGCGATGGCGGCGCGGTTGGCCTTGATCAGCGCAACGATGGCGTCGTGATCGCTAGGTGCATCGCGACGAACGGCCGACAGGATCACGAGCGACCACTTGTCTAGTTCGAGCGCCACATCATGCTGATCCGGTGCGGCAGCGATTAGGCGGGCATCGGCAGCGTTCTTGATCTCAAGATGGCAACCAGAGCCACCATCCCATGCTGCGAAAGCGACAACAGCGTTGGGCGAGACTAGCGCGGTCTCGTAGCAGCCGGTCTGACCCATCGACCAAGGACCAGGCGTATGCGTCACCGTCACGTCCTGCGCGTTGGCGGTGGGGGAGGGGGTGTGGAGATGGCGGGCCATTATGCGGCCTCCGCCAGAGCAGCGAGCGCCTTGTTGGCGGCAAATGCTGCTTCCAGACCAGAGTGTGACCGCACTTGCGCGTAGCTGACAAACTCCATGCGATAGCCATCGGGATAGCTCGCGCGGAATTGCTCGTGACGATCGGGGCGCGAACCTTCGACGATGCCGAGGTCGTAAGGCATGAAGCTTTCGCTGCTGCACATATGCGAGCCGAGCGCCAAACCATCTTGCGAAATGAGCTGGGCGATCAAGCAACCGGCGCTACCGCCGTTGTTGAAGCCGTAAATCACGGGGAGGTCGCTGAGCGCCTTGCCGTGCGGGTTGTAGGATGCGGTAGCCACTTGGCGTCTCCCGAGACGCGAGCCGGATGCCCGCTGTCTTCGAGAATGGATATACGACCTTCGTACACTTTCGTCAAACGAAATTCGTACAAGGAGAATCAGATATTTACAATCGCCGCCCGAAACGAACGTGCATCACGTATTAACTGGATTTTGAGGGACAGACGGATTGCAATGTAGGATAAGCGGAGGGAGAGGAGAACGAATAAAGAACGCCACCCTACACGAAGCCACGAATCACCGGGAGATGATGTATTATGGGCCGCTTGCTTAACACGGCAGACCCACTGACTAGCCCAGACTTAGCGCTTACCCACGCCCTGCTTGCCGGCTTTGAGAACGAAGCCCCTGGAAGAAGCCTTCCACATGGCTCGCACTTTCCCTTAAGTGAGGCTGCGATGCGAACGCAGAGAACGCTTGCACGTCTAGAGCGGTTTCTTCGACCAGCTCATCAGCCTGAGGCGCAGCGTGACCGAGCTGTGACGCTACGTACTGCACCACCAATCTTGCGACTGGTAAGCTCAACGCCAGCACGCCAGGTGCTTCCGCCTCAGGTTCGGGCTTCAGGCCGAATTTGTTGATCAGCAGTACGCCCTCGTCGTAGGTCATGCGGCGAGGCTTCCCCGTCTTTGCTGACGGGTTGTAAAGCATGGTGGCGTTGGTCGTATTGACGCCAAGCACCTTTGCGATCTGGGCATGGGTAATGCCTCGACGCTTTAGCTCAGCGAGAATTTGATCGGCGCTATCCACGCGGGACCGGTAGCACCGGGCCGATGCGGCTGTAAGAAAGAAGGTCGTACACCCGCTTGCTTTGATTGTACGACTATCGTATATCGTTTGCATGGCAACCGTAGCAGAAATGATCGAAGGGTTGGGCGGGGTCCGAAAGACCGGCGCGGCTCTGGGCGTGGCACCGACCACGGTTCAGCATTGGAAGCAGCACGATCGCGTGCCGGTGTGGCGGGAGGACAAGCTTAAAGCTGCGTTCGCCGCCCGACCTGCCACCCGGAAGCCCGCCGACGCTACGAGCATCGCGGCATGAGCGGGCAGGGCTGGCAACCGATCGCCACCGCGCCGCTCGGCGAAGATACCTCGTTCCTCGGCTGGGACATTCATAACGGCTTCTACGTCGCTCGCTTCGACTACTTGTTCGACGGCGAGAACGGGCAGGTAGCAAAGTTCTCCGACCACGATTGGCGGCGGTGTCATCCCACTCACTGGATGCCGCTCCCCGAAGCGCCAGTCGCATGACCGACCCCCTCACCATAACCATAGCCGCTGCGATCTTCGGCGTGCTCGCCTTCATCGACGTGCTTCGCGCCAACCGCAGCCTGCCGCTGTTCCGGCCAAGCCTGCGCCATCGCCACGAGCAGGGCGCGGCACACCGCAATGCGAAACTCAATCGGTCCGTCCTGCCAGGCGGGTCTGTCCATCATCATCATGGGAGCGTTTCTAAGTGAGCAACCGCAGCAATGTCTGTCCGCGCACGCCGATCGCGAAGGACAAGTTTCAGCAGACGCTTGCAGCCGCATGGGGCCGCGTCTGGCCTGACATCGGCAAGGGTACGATGGCCGACCGCATGGGGCTGTCAGACAGCAAGACGATTGATCGCGCGCTGACGGGCAGCAATCTCCCCGAGGCTCACACGGTGTTCAACTCGCTGCTGGCGGACCGGACCGCGCTTGACGAGATCATGAAGCTCTACGGCTTGCGCGTCTCGCTGATTACCGCGGACGCCGCCAACGACATGCAGACGCTCTCGGGTTTGTGTGAGACCGCCGGCGAGCTGGCTGAGGCCTTGAAGGACGGCGTTCGCCATCATCAAGAGACTCTGCGTGTCGCTGACAAGCTCCGCCCGCACATGCCGTCGCTGAGTGCGCTGATCCATGAGGCTGACGCACTGCGAGCCACGTCGTGAATATCTGGCCATTCACCACCGCCAGCGCCACTCCGACGCCTGCTGACGCGGCTCGCACCCTTGGCGCTATCGCTCGCAAGAACGCAGCCGATCGCCGCACCGCCATGCTCGCCACCCTTCGGGGCTGTGTCGCTCGCGGTGATGTCGCGAAGCTGGGATGGAAAGCATGAGCGGCGAGCGTCCCATGCCAGCCGACTTCGGCGATCATCTGACAAAGACGATCGCGCAGCAGATGGAGATCTTCGGCGCCGGGAAAGGGGCAATCGCCCGCTGGCGTCGTGAATGCGGCATCAAGGTAAATCAGCGCGGCTGGTCAGATGCCGACCTTGAGACAATCCGCCAGGGGATGATCGCTGGCCTGAACGCTGCACAGATTGCGGAGTCGATGGGCAACGGTCGCGGACGCAAAGGCGTGCTGAATGCTGCCAAGCATTACGCGCTTGGCGAATGGGCGAGCAATAAGGGCGGTCGTCCCACTGACACCATTCCCGACGACTTCGCGGAGAAGTGGGCGACGATGACGATCCGCGACCTGATGGTCGTCTATAGCCGCAGCTTCAACACGATCACCAAATGGACGCGGAAGCTAAACCTGAAGCGGCCGCGCCGTGCAGTCGCAAAGCCGCAGACCGTCAGCTTTATTCGGCAGGCACCGAGCGAGAAGCGCCGGTTCGTGAAGGATCGCTACGCCAACGCCCCCACGAATACGCACCAGCGCGACATGAGCGCGGCGGGCATCGCAGCCGATGTCCTGCGTCGGGATCGCTGGGCGGTCTATCGCTGCAACGAGGCTGGCCATCAATCGATTGGCGGCAAGTTTTGGCGCTGCGGTCGTGTCGTCGTCACCGACGCCGAACTGATCGAACGCGCCGCCCGCATTGAGCGGAAACTGGCAGCATGATTCTCGCCCCCGCAGCCGTGCAGATGCCTTGCGCGCGGATCCGCACCTGGAGTGGCCAGACCTTCAACTTCCACCGCGTCAGCGAGCCCGTGACTGGTGCGCTGCCGATCTTCGAAGTCCCTCATCTCACGAAAGCAGCACGATGACCGAACAAACCACACGACAGCACGGCATGGGCGGCGGGCAGGTTGCGGCCGACGAGCTGCGGCTGTTGCTCGAGCGTGTCGAGCGCCTTTCCGAAGAGGCCAAGGGCATCTCCGACGACATCAAGGATGTCTACGCGGAGGCCAAGGGGCGCGGCTACGATCCGAAGACCATGCGGAAGGTCCTCGCGATCCGCAAAAAGAAGAAAGAGGAATACCAAGAGGAAGAGGCGATCCTTGAGGTGTACCTCGACGCGCTCGGCATGCTGTCGGGTACGCCGCTGGGTGACTACGCGCTGAGCCGCGCGGCCTGATCGTGGTGCGGTTCGAACTCCCTTGGCCACCTGCCAAGCTGACCCAGAACGGTCAGTACGGCAGGCACTGGCGCACGAAGCAGACTGCCGCGGCCTCGTACAAGGCTGACTGCAAGATCATGTGCCGTGCGGCAGCGATCGGCCGAATGGAAGGCGACCGCGCCCATCTGTCGATCCGCTTTTGCCCGCCAGACCGGCGCCGGCGCGACCTCGACAACATGTTCGCCAGCTTCAAGCACGGCATTGACGCGGTCGCTGAGGCGATCGGGATTGATGACTACGGCTTCGCTTTCACGATCGTGCGCGGTGAGCCCGTCAAGGGCGGCAGTGTCGAAGTCACGATAACGGCTGACCAGGCGGAGACTGCTCAGTGAGCGTCATTGCAACCGCCGTCCGTCATCTGCTCGCCGCTGGCGTGACCGGTGAAGCGCTGGTTGCGGCCATCGCTGACATGGAAGCTTCGCAGCCAGTCGACGCCGTAGCTGAGAAGCGCCGCGCCTACGATCGGGAGCGCAAAAGGGCGCTTAAATCCACCGGAATTCCACCGGAATCCACGGAAACACCGGAATTCCAGACCGGTCCCTTTCCCTCCCCTTCTTCCTCCCCAGACCCCTCCAACAACCCCACCCATACCCCCGGAAAAGACACCCCCGCGCGTAAGGGAACCCGAATTTCGGATTGCTGGAAGCCGGAAGCACTCGACGGCGCAGATCAGGCGATGGTCGCAGCGTGGCCACCCGGCACGATCGACCGAGAAATGGCCAAATTTCGGGACTTCTGGGCCGCGAAGGCCGGGGCCGGGGGAGTGAAACGAGACTGGCAAGCAACCTGGCGAAACTGGCTGAGATCAGCCGATGAGAGGATACCCCGCAATGGCAACCGCACTGCAAACCATCGAAACTTCGGCAACGCCAACCGATCCAGCGAAATTGATGACGCCGCCCGAAACCTGGGCTTTGGCGGATAGCCAGTTCTCATCGCTGGCCTGGGACGCCGCCTACGCCGCCAAGCAGTTCCACCCGGCAGCGCTGCCCCGGCTGATCGCCGCCCACGACGCCGCGTTGGCGCCCGTGTCCGGCGATTGGCTCCAGAAGCGGCTGCGGTTGCTGTGGAAGTCGTCGGTGGTGAACGGTAGCCTCGACGCGACGGCATGGCTGCACGAGACGGGCCGACTGCTCGCCGACATCCCGCAGGACATCCTCGCCGACGCGATCGACGATTGCGTGAAGGCCAGCGAGCGGGGGTTCATGCCGACCGTGGGCCAGATCCGCGCCATCGCTGATCCGCGGATGCAGCAGCGCGAGACCCACGCTGCACGGCTTCGGTCGATCGAGCGGGTGAAGAACGGTGCAACCGCGACGAAGGCGGAAGCGCCCCGGCCGCGCGCGCAGATCGACAGCAGTCTGGCGGAGTCGACCGCGGACATTCTCAAGCGCTGCTGGCCAACGATGAACAAGCACGAGCCGGGGTATGACGACCGATCGGAGAAGCTGAACCTCGACCCGAGCCGGCCATGCAAGAAGCCGACGCGCGCCGACTATTTGGCCATGGGTGTCGATCCCTCCGTACTGGAGGGGATAGCGTGAGCGCGGCGCTCGACGATCTGACGCGGCGCGCGAAGGTCGCCAGCGAGGCGCTGGTCGCGGCAATGGAATGCGACGCAGATCCGGATGTCGTTCGCTGCGCCCGATACGTCGCGCTGAACGCTAGCGCGGTGTCGCTCGCCAAGCTTGGTCGGGGCCTGAAGTGAAGCCCGCCACCGCATCCCGCCCCAGCCTATCCCTCAACTGGGTCCGCAAACCCGAGTGGGGGTGCATTCCTTGCGGCTTCCGCGCCCCTCACCCCGCCCACCACTGCGGATCGCCAATGTCCCCCGTTACGAATGAAGGAGCAGGAAGATGAGAACGTCAGCACAGTTGCGCGGTGCCATGGCCCAGAAGACTCGGGCGCGGCTGCGGTTTCAGCAGGTATGCCAGCACTCGGAAGCCGGGTCGACAAAGTGTGAGGCTGCAACAGCGATCGGCCTCACGGTCGGTGGCATTGACAGCATGCTCTACCGCGAGCTTGGTACCACCGCTTGGCCGATCGCTCGCACCGAAGATCAGGCGGCGTAATGGGCGACGTCAGCAGCTTCGGCAACGCGACCTACAGCGCGCAACAGGCCGTCGGCAAGGCTCCCCAGCTCTACAACCGCCACGAACGCCGGGTTGCGAAGGCTCACCTACGCTCGCGCCGCAGACGCACCCCCGCCCGCAACACATCGCAAATTGGAGAAGGATGATGAGTGAGATGCATGACCTGAGTGAGGCTCGCAAATTCGACGCTGCCTTGTGGGATCAAATGGGGGCGTTGGTGCGGCGAATGGCTGAGCGCGAAGAAGACCGAGGTGGTTGTTTGAACATTACCGCATGGATGCTTGAGGCCGATGCTATTTCTGCCGCGTTGCCCGCGCCCGTTGATCCAGACTTGATTGAGGCGAGAAAGATTAACGACAGTTCGCCGTACGACCTCACGGAGATGGACCCGCGTGCAGCTCAGCGAGTGGTGAACCAGGTTCAAGACGCTATCCTGGCAGGCATTAAGCTAGGTCGCGCCCTCGCCACCCCGGCCACCTCCGCATGACGGGGCATCTTTGTTTTGGGTTGGGGGAGTAGGGGGATGAGTCCTCAACAAATCGCAGTGGCCTTTGCTGAACGCCTAGGCCGCCACCGTGCACTGACACAGGAGGAAACCGACATGCTGCAATTGGTGATCGAGAAGCGCAGCCCATATTGGACGGGCAGTGAGGTCGAGACGGTCCGGCGTATGCGTGCTGCTGGTAAGCGGGCGCCGACGATCGCTCGGGCGATTGGCCGGTCGCCCGGATCGGTGAACAGCAAGTTGCGGAATATGAAGCGGAGGGATGCTCGTGGATGAAGTGATCGACAAGCTATCGGAGACGGGCAACCTCACGAAAGCCTGTCGCGACACAGGTGTGAGCAAGACGACTTTCCTGCGTTGGTGCGATGCGGATGCTGCGAACGCGGACCGATACGCGCGCGCGCGCGAGGCCGGGCTAGACGCCGAGGCTGACAGGGCCATAGACGAGGCGCTGGAGGCCAAGGACGCAGGCTTGGGGCGGTTGGCGCTCGATGCTCGTAAATGGTACCTCAGCAAGCTCATGCCTAAGAAATACGGGGACAAGTCGCTAGTGGGTTCCGATCCGGAGAACCCACTGCCGGCCGGTTTCACGGTTAACTTGGTGAAGCCTGTTGGCGAGCGTTGATCTCCCCGAATACGCAGCCGACCTGTGGCAACCGTTCCGGCACCTCGCGTGGCATGGTGGCCGCGGACCAGGCAAGACGCGCACGGTCGCAACTGGCCTAGTCCTGCAATCCATGGAGCGTCACGAACGTGTCCTGTGTGGTCGCGAAACGCAGCGATCAATCCGAGACTCGTCCAAGCGCGTGCTTGACGACGAAATCGATCGGCTGGGCGTGCGCAAGGTGTTCACCAGCACCGAGACCGAGATCCGGGGCCCTCATGATAGCCTGTTCCTGTTCAACGGCGTGCGGGGCAACGCGACCGGGCTGAAGTCGGTCGAGGGCGTGACCACGTTCTGGGGCGACGAAGCGCAGGCGTTCAGCCAGGGCAGCATCGACACGATCGTTCCGACTATCCGCGCGCCGGGCTCACGCCTGATCTGGACGTGGAACCCTGACCTACCGACCGATCCTATCGACGTGATGTTCCGCGGTGCGAAAGGTCCGCCGCCTGACAGTATCGTGCGAGAGGTTAATTACGGCGACAATCCGTGGTTCCCTGACGTGCTGCGTGTCGCGATGGAACATGACCGCGAGCGCGACGTCGACAAATACAATCACATCTGGCGCGGGCAGTATCGCCAGAACAGCGAGGCGCGCGTCTTCAAGAACTGGCGGATCGAGCCGTTCGAGAGCCCGGCCAATGTCGAGTATCGTCTTGGTGCCGACTTCGGGTTCAGCATCGATCCTTCATGTTTGGTGCGCTGCTGGATCAGCGGCACTCAGCTATTCGTTGATCATGAGGCGTGGGGCTTGGGCGTAGAGATCACGAATCTGCCGGCATTGTTCATGTCGGTGCCGGACGCGGAGAAGTGGTGGCTTACGGCGGACAGCTCGCGACCCGAGACGATCAGCCATTTGCGCAACCATGGCTTCCCGCGCATTCGTCCAGCGCTGAAGGGCGCGCGTTCGGTTGAGGAAGGTGTCGAGTTCATCAAGAGCTTCGACATCGTCGTGCATCCACGGTGCCAGCGCACGATCGACGAACTGACCCACTACAGTTACAAGCTGGACCCGTTGACTGGCGAAGTGCTTCCGGTGCTGGAGGACAAGAACAACCACGTCATCGACGCGCTTCGGTATGCCGTCGAAGGCGCCAGACGGGCGTTGGCGAGTAAGCCGACGTTCGTTGCGGCCATCCCGAGCATGGCTCGTAGATAAGCGACTTGCGTCCGGTAAGGTTTATTCTCGGACACAAGTCGTCATGTGCCCAACCAATGCCCAACCCGGATAATCGCGCGCTCGCGTATGCATCCGCGTCATGCAGGACCACGATACAGCGCTGGAGGAAAAGCCGACCGGCACCGATGCGCTTGAGAAGGTTCACGACCGCGCGATGCAGCGGTTCGGCGATGCGGTACTTCCCCAGATGCCGGTCCGCGAGCTTGCACTAGCCGCGCGTCGGTTCGCCGATATTCCAGGCGCTATGTGGGAAGGTGCTGCCGGCGATCAGTTCGGCGAGAGCGTTAAGTTGGAGTTCCCGAAGCTGCGGCGCTCGCTGCGTAAGCTCGAGAATGACTTCCGCCAGAACCGCATCGTCCCCGACTTCCGCCCGGCTGGCGGCGACAGCGACAACGAGACGGCAAACACGCTCGACGGCCTGCATCGCGCTGACAGCTACAAGTTTAAGGCTCAGCAGGCACGCGACAACTGCCGCAGTGAAGCAGGCAAGGGTGGCTTTGGCGCGTACCGCGTCA
>Ga0247805_1000159_pt1 | contig 41803 bp, 39 predicted proteins | sample UWRJL044104R1_FD_180930 | JGI IMG/M metagenome (GOLD analysis project Ga0247805, IMG submission 180930) | Plant litter microbial communities from Arlington Agricultural Research Station in Wisconsin, United States - UWRJ-L044-104R-1 | ecosystem: Environmental > Terrestrial > Plant litter >...
ACCCGGGCAGTCTTTGACCGAGGCCGTCACATACATTCGTGTGATTTTTCACTCGCGTTTTGCGAGGAAACCGGCCTACAAGACTTACAAACCCACGTGCGCTTTACGCGCACTGTCTCGAGCCGACCTGTCAACGTTACAGCACTACACGACACTTGTCGATAGTCGCTGGTTGAGCTCGTCGAGATCAGATCGAGCGAAGCCGAGATTTAGGCTTGAACCGTGCCCACCATCGCCATCGAGTCCCCTCACCAGCCCGACGTCATCGCGCTGCTCAACGAGGGCGACGAATTCGCCCTGACGCTCTACCCGGCAGAGAACTACTACGGACTCGACCTCGACGCGCTCGAGAAACCCGGTGTCGCGCTCTTCGTTGCTCGCGATGACTCGCGCGTTGTCGGCACCGCAGCTCTTGTTATCGGCATGGATGCAACGGCAGAACTCAAGCGCATGTTCGTGTCGCCCTCCGCACGTGGTCTCGGTGTCGCGCGCGCGCTTCTGGCCGAGGTCGAGCAGCACGCCCGCGACCTGGGAGTTCAGCGACTCAGGCTCGAGACCGGCGAACCACAGGCTGCCGCGATCGCGCTCTACCTCTCGCACGGGTTCGAGCACATTGCGCAGTTCGGTCAGTACGTGGGAGACCCGACGAGTGTGTGCATGGAGAAGAGCCTCGCTGGTTGAGTAGGTCGCTCAGCGACCGTATCGAAACCTGGTGAGGTTTCGATACGGCGCTGGCGCGCCTACTCAACCAGCGCCGACTCCGCCTACGACGCCGCGTGGTGCGGCTCGTGCTGCTTGGCGCGCAACCTGTCCATCTTGCGCTCGCGGGCACCCTCGACGACGTAGTACAGCGTCGGCAGCACGATGAGCGTCAGCAGCGTCGACGACACGAGTCCGCCGATGACGATGATCGCGAGCGGCTGCGAGATGAACCCGCCGTGACCCGTGATTCCGATGCCCAGCGGAAGCAGCGCGAAGATCGTCGCGAGCGCCGTCATCAGAATCGGGCGCAGTCTGCGTGACGATCCGTGCACGATCGCATCCCAGACCTTCATGCCGTTTTCGCGGTACTGGTTGATGAGGTCAACGAGAACGATCGCGTTTGTCACGACGATTCCGATGAGCATCAGGGCACCGATGATCGATGCAACACCGAGCGGCACTCCCGAGATGACCTGCAGCGCGATCGCACCGGTCGCCGCGAACGGAACCGAGACGAGCAGAAGCAGCGGCTGGCGCAGGCTCTTGAAGGTCGCCACCATCACGACGTAGACGATCAGGATCGCGACGAGCAGCGCAAGCCCCAGCTGCGAGAACGAGTCGGACTGCTGCGATGTCACCCCACCGAGTTCGGCAGTGGCGCCCGCGGGCAGGTCGATCGCGTCAACAGCGGTTGTGACGGCGGCCGAAGCTGTTCCGACGTCGTCGCCATTGGGCGTGATCGTCACTGTCGCGCTGCGCACACCCTTGATTGCCGAGATGCTCGACGGACCTTCGACCTGCGAGACAGTCGCGAGCTTCTCGAGTCGCACCTTGCCGGTCGGCGTCTGAATCTGGAAGCGCTCGATCTGGCGAACCGTCTCTGGCGCCGACTCGTTGTCGATGTAGATCGACAGGGTCTTGTCGTCGATCACAACAGAGCCAGTGGCGCTCGGGTTCATCGCCTCGGCAACCTGGCCACCGACGGCGACCTCGCTGAGTCCCTTGTCTGCGGCTTTGCTGCGGCTGACGCGAATCTCAATGTAGGGCTGCGTGACCGAGAGGTTGCTCGCGGCTTCGGCGACGACATCCAAATTCTGCGTTCCGGCGAGAATCGCGTCGGCGGCTTCGCGCAGTGCCGCATCGGTCGGCGCCTTGATGTTGACTTCGATGTCGGATGACGCGAAGCCTCCGCCCGAGGCCGCAACTGTGATCTCGCCGACGTCATCGAGCCCGGCGACCGCTTCACGCACGTCGGACTGCAGCTGAACCTGGTCGACGTCGGGGTCGGTCGTGAGCGAGAACGACGTGCTTCCGCCGCCGCCACCGCTGAACGCGGAGGCGATCGATGATCCGCCCGAACCGATCGAGGCCTGCACGATGTCGACGCCCGCGACATCCACCAGCACTGCTTCGACCTTCTGTGCGGCCTCGTCACGCACCTCGAGGCTTGTGCCGAGCGGCAGCTCCTGCGAAACGGTGAGCGTGTTCTGCCCACTGTCTCCGAGGAAGTTCGTCTTCATCGTGCCGGCGAGCGGCACGGTCACGGCGAGCAGGAGAACCGCCGCGATGAGGGTGACGGCGGGCCAACGGAGCGTCCACTTGATGATCGGCAGGTAGGCGCGCTGCAGGCGGGTCGGGTGCTCGAGGTCGTCTTCGTCAGCGACAACGACTGTCTTGAGCGGCTTCGCGGCCTTGCGCTTTGTCAGGTACAGGGCGAGCAGTGGCAGGCCCGCGAAGAGCAGGAAGACAATGACCGCGACGATGATGATGGGCGCGAGGTAGCTCGCATCCCACATGTCTGTCGCGATGATCGCCCCGATGGCCGCTGCGGCGAGAAGCCCGGCGACGACGAGCCCGGTGATCGACGACCAGATGAGCGTGCGCGAGTAGCTGCGCGATGCCTTGTCTTGAAGAACGAGCTCCTGGTCTTCTGTGCGCGTCGGCGAACCGAGGAACCAGTAGGCGAGCACGGGCACGATCGTCAGCGACACGAAGAGCGACGCGGCGAGCGCGATCGTTACGGTCAGCGCGAAGGGACGGAACAGCTCACCGGTAACGTCACCGACGAGAGCCAGCGGGAGGAAGACCGCGACGGTCGTGACAGTCGACGCGGTGACGGCGCCCGCGACCTCTTTGACGGCATCCTTGATGGCCGTCATTTTGTCTTGTCCGAGAGTCAGGTGTCTCTTGATGTTCTCGATGACAACGATCGAGTCGTCGACAACTCGACCGATCGCGATCGTGAGAGCACCGAGCGTGATGATGTTGAGCGTGTAGCCCGAGACGAGCATTCCGATGAAGGTGATGAGCACCGAGACTGGGATCGAGATCGCGGCGACGAGAGTCGATCGGAATGAGAACAGGAAGACGAAGATCACGAGCACCGCGAAGAGCAGGCCAAGGAGGCCCTCTTGCGTGAGGCTCTCGATCGACTGCTCGATGAACGGCGCCTGGTCGAAGACGAGGGTGAACTTCGTGTTGCCGCCGAGCGCCTCTTCGAGGTCGGGGATCAGCGCGTTGACCTCTTTCGAGACCTCGACCGTGTTGCCCGAGGGGCTCTTTGTGACCGAGATCGTTACGGCGGGCTCGCCGTTGACGCGCGAGATGCCGGTCACCGGGTCGTCGACGATAGCGACGTCGGCGAAGCTGCTCAGCTTGTAGACCTTGTCATCGGGCATTGTTTGCTTTGTGACGGTCGCGGGTGCCCCGGGGATCGGCGACGGCGTTGTGATCTTGACGGTCTTTGTCGCACCAAGAAGAGGGAGCGAGTCGATCGACTCAACCGACTCGATCTTCGTGCCGGCCTGCACCGTGAGGGTCTTGCCGTCTTCGGTGATCTCACCCGCCGGAAGCAGCGAACCGTTGGCCTCGAGCGCGTCACGGATCGACTGCGTTGTGAGTCCGTGGTCTTCGAGCTTGTCGGCGTTCGGCGTTATCTCGACGCGCTGCGTCGTTGTGCCGAGCAGGCTCGCGTCGCTCACACCCTCGATGTCGCGAATCTCGGGCAGCGTCGAGTTCTCAAGAAGGTTGGCGAGCTCGGTCGGCTCGAGGTCGCTCGTGATCGCCATCTGGATCACGGGCAGGTCGTCGAGGCTGAACGTGAGCACCTGCGGGTCGACGCCGTCGGGCAGTGTCGACGAGATGCGGTTGATGGCGAGCTGCACCTTCTGCTCTGCCGTTGTGATGTCTGTGCCGTAGGTGAACGAGGCGGTCACCGTCGAAGAATTTGTGCTGGATGTCGCGGAGGTGGCATCGAGCCCCGGAACGTTCTGGATCGCGTTCTCGATCGGTGAGCTGATGTCGTCATTGACCACCTCGGGGCTCGCGCCCGGGTACGTGGTGATGATGAAAAGCTGCGGCAGCGAGAGCGACGGAATGAGCTCCTGCTTGAGGCTCGTCAGCGCGACGCCACCGAAGATGCCGACGACTATCGTTACGAGCGCTATCAGCGCGCGGTTGCGCAGGCTGAACAGGGACAGAAAATGCACGGGGTTACTCCAAAGTGGAATGCCGGACGCCGCTGGTCAACCGCGCCCGTGAAATGCGCACGCCAGCGTGCCTCGCTTGGAATTATCCCAGCGGTGGCTGTGAGCGGGCATACTCCCGCGGGATGAAGTTGACGTACTCGCCCCGCCTCGCTGGTTGAGTAGGCGGCCGACGCTGGTTGAGTAGGCAACCGTCGTTGGTTGAGTAGGCGCGCCAGCGCCGTATCGAAACCCCACACCTCATGTCGCCGGTTGAGTAGGCAAACGTCGTTGGTTGAGTAGGCGCGCCAGCGCCGTATCGAAACCCTTCCGCTTCCTCGCCGCACAACCTTGTGGACACACGTCCACCCCAGCCCCCGAGCCGCGCGATACTCCCTCGATGGCCTTCGTCTACATCCTCTTGTGCTCCGACGGCAGCTACTACGTGGGCAGCACAAGAAACCTCGAGCATCGCGTCTGGCAGCACTCGACAGGCCGCGGAAGCACGCATACGAGCACTCGCTTGCCCATAAAGCTGGCTTTCGCGCAGGAGTACGACAACATCGGCGATGCCTACGCTCGCGAGAAGCAGATTCAAGGCTGGTCTCGAAAGAAGCGCGAGGCACTCATCGCCGGAGAGTTCAATGATCTGCCGCGGTTGAGCAAGAAACACTTTGGCGACTGAGGACCCGGTCTCGCTGGTTGGGTTACGCGCTCTGGCGCGTGTATCGAAACCACACGAGGGTTTCGATACGGCCGTGGCCGGCCTACTCAACCAACGACATTGGTTCGGGAATGCGGAAGGGTTTCGATACGGCCGTGGACGGCCTACTCAACCAACGACAGTGCGCTGCGCGCCTACTCAGCCAACGACGGGGTGCTCGCGCGCCTACTCAACCGACGACAGTGGAGGGTTAGACCACCTCGGCGAGGTAGCCCGTGTCGATGGGCATCGGGTGGCGACCCACGGTTGCCCAAGCCGCGGCGAGCGCGTCGACACCGCGTTCGATTTCGGAGTGCGACTGGCCGAACGGCACACGAATGAACCGCTCGAACGCGCCGTCGATGCCGAAGCGCGGGCCGGCAGCGATCTGCAGACCCTGCGAGCGGGCGGCGATCGCGAGCTGCGAGCTCACCGGCGCTCCGAGGTTGATCCAGGTCGTGATGCCGCCTGCGGGGCTCGGCACCTCCCACTCGGGGATGCGCTCGGCAAGGAGGCGAAGCATCCAATCGCGTCCTTCTCTGAGTTGCGCCTTGCGGGTCGCGAGAATGTCGTCGAGCTCGGGAAGCAGGTTCGCCACAACGAGCTGCTCGAGAATCGGGGTGCCGAGGTCGCCAGAGCTGCGGGTGCGCACGAGGCGTTGGATTGTGTTGCGTTCTGCGCGGATCCAACCGACGCGCACCCCACCCCACACCGTCTTGCCCACAGAGCCGATGAGGATCGCGTCGCCGTACGCGGCGAAGGGGAGCACGGGTTCGACGTCGTCGATTGCGAGCTCGGCCATTGTCTCGTCGGCGATGAGGGTGGTGCCGTGGCGGGCGGCGAGACCGAGGGTACGCTCGCGCAGCTCGGCAGACATCGACCTGCCAGTCGGGTTGTGGAAATCGGGCATGAGATAGCCCAGTGAAGGAGAAGTGCGCTGGATGGCCTGCTCGAGTCCGAGTTCGTCCCAGCCCTCGTCGCTCGTGACCGTCACCGGCACGAGTCGCGCACCCGCGTTCTTGAGAGCTTCGTACGCGTGCGGGTAGCTCGGCGTTTCGACGAGCGCGCGGTCTCCCCGGCTGAGCAGGGTGCGGCTGAGCAGCGCGATCGCGTGTTGGGCGCCGATCGTCACCATGATCTGCTCTGGGTCGGTCGGCAAGCCGCGCGCCGTGTACCGCGCCGCGAGTGCGGCCCGCAGCACGGGCAGGCCAATCGGGTCGAAGCCCGAGTCACCCAGGTAAGCCGGAAGCTGCTCGGCCGCGCGACGTGCGGCATCCGCGAGCGCGGGGATCGCCTGCATTGTGGCCTTTGTGAAGTCGAGAAAACCCGGCTCTGGCTGCTCGGCCATCGGAATTGTGCGGTGCGGGAGGCGGGCAACACTGCCCGATCCACGCACGCTCGACAGGAAGCCCGCCTCACGCAGCTCGGCATAGGTCGCGCTAACAGTTGTTCTGCTCAGGTCAAGTTGCGCTGCGAGGTCGCGCTCCGCCGGCAGTCGAGTGTCGATCGAGATGCGTCCGTCGAGCACCAGGAGGCGGATTCGGTCGGCGAGTGCGACATATGCGGGAGCCGCGGCATCGCGCCAGCCGTCGAGCATCAGGGCCAGTGAGCGGGCTGAGACGGAAGTCATGGGGCCACTTTAGGTGAATTGGCCTCTTGCCGGAAGGCCAATTCAGTAATTGGATACTCACTATGACCGCACGCTTCATCATGACCCGCCGCATCGCCCAACTGCTCATTGGCCTGTTCTTTTATGGAATCGCCATCGCGTTGATGGTGCGCGCCGGCGTCGGAGTCGCGCCGTGGGACGTACTCACCCAAGGCATTGCCGTACAAACCGGCCTGCCTTTTGGCATCATCACCAACATCGTTGGTGTTCTCGTTCTTCTGCTGTGGATTCCGATTCGGCAGAAGCCAGGCATCGGCACTGTGCTCAACGTTCTGCTCGTTGGACCCAGTGCCGAGGTCGGCCTCGCGATTCTCCCGACCCCGTCTGGCCTGCTCATGCAGATCCTGTTCTTCGCGGCCGGACTTGTGCTTCTCGCCATCGCGACCGGGCTCTACATCGGCGCGCGCTTCGGCCCCGGTCCGCGTGACGGGCTGATGACCGGCATCCACCGCAAGTACGGCTGGAAGATCTGGATCGTGCGCACCGCCATCGAGGTCACTGTGCTCTCGATCGGCTGGCTGCTCGGCGGCAACGTCGGGCTCGGAACCCTCGCCTTCGCACTGCTCATCGGCCCGATGGTCAACATCACGATCCCGCGCTTGCTCGTACCTGCGGCCGTGACAGAGAAACCGCTGGAGCCGGTCTCCCGCTGACGTCAAAAACTGCTCCAAACCCGAGAGGTTGGAGCAGTTTTCGACGATTACAGGTTGGCGTCCGCGTAGATGCGGAGCGCATCGCGCACGAAGGTCGCCCCGGCTGTGCCGCCGTAGTTCGCGGCGAATCGCGGGTCTGCGACGTACATGTCGCCGAGCCCGAGGATGTACTGCTTACCAGCGGGCGTGCCCGGGATCGACCCGAGCCACTCCACGTGCCGCTGCGCCAGAGCCTGCGCCTCGGCGCTGTCGGCCGCAACCCCAGTGTCGGCAGCCGCCGACCAGTCGGCCGCGAGCTGCTTCTGCCGCTGCATCCATGCCGCCTTGTCGGTGTCAGTCATCGAGCGCCACCACGCGTCGCTCGACGCATACGTCTCGGCGCCCCAACGCTCTTCGACCTCAGCCTTGTATTGGGTGTGGTCGAAGCCGTCAAACATGTTCTCTGCCATAAGTTCTTCACCTCCTTTCAGAGTTTCGATGGTGAGTTCGACACTGGCGATCTGCCGGTCGAGCCTGTTCTTTTCTTGCTGCAACCAGTGCAGATGCGTCGCGAGGGCGCTCGCGTCATCGGTGTTGCCGCCGAGTACCTCGGCGATTGCCGCAATGCCCAACCCCAACTCGCGCAGCAGCAGAATGCGTTGCAGTCTCGTGAGCGATGCGGCGTCGTAGTAGCGGTATCCGTTGCTTCCCATACGGCTTGGATGCAACAACCCGACGTCGTCGTAGTGCCGAAGTGTGCGGCTTGTGGTGCCGGCAAGCCGCGCTACCTCCTGGATTGACCAGTCCCTCGTTGTCATGGCTCCCACGCTAAAGCTTGACGTCGCGTCAAGGTCAAGACTCTTTTCTTGCGGTTTACAGAAACGCGATATATCGTGAATTTCACCAACACGCGATATATCGCGACTCAAATTTTCAAGGAGAAATCATGGCCCAGGAAAAGTGGCTCGTCGAAGATGCCAAGGTCATCGACGTCGGCCTCGTACGCAAGCTCAAGGTCGGACTCATCGCCGGCAAGGTCGACATCATCGGCCACGACGAGCCCACCGCTCACATCGAGGTGCACTCGGTCAGCGGAAAGGCACTCAAGGTCAGCATCGACGGCGACACCCTCGAGATCGATCACCCGCAGCTCAGCTGGGACAACTGGGTTGACGTCTTCAAGTCGTTCCGCGGCAGCGCTCGCGCCGACATCAGCATCATGGTTCCGCGCGACATCGAGCTGAAGTTCGGCGTCGTCAGCGCAACCGCCCTCGTCAGCGGCCTTACAGAAGACGCCTCAATCAGCACGGTGAGCGGCGACGTCGTTGTCGACAACCTCTACGGCGACCTGCAGCTCAACGGTGTGAGCGGCGAGATCGCCGTGCGCAACCACTACGGCCAGATCACCGCCAAGACAATCAGCGGAGACATCACTGCGAGCGGCGAGATCATGAAGTTCAGCGGCAACTCGGTGAGCGGCGAGATCTTTCTCGACGTCACGGGTACCCCCGATGAGATCACCGCGAGCACTGTCAGCGGGAGCGTCACAACGCGCCTGGCTCCGGGAGTCGCCGCGCAGTACAAGCTCAACACGGTGAGCGGTCGCATCCAATTGGATGACGCGGAGATCAAGGGCGTGCACGGCAGCTACACCGGCCGGTATGGGTCGCTCGATAAGACCTGGCTTGAGTTTCGTGCCAACACGGTGTCGGGCAGCATCTCGGTTCTGCACGCGGTGTCAGCATGACCCCGCCCGTCTTCGCCCACGGCCACTTGCGCCTCTACCTGCTCTCGCTGCTCGCAGAGAGCGACACCGGCATGCACGGTTACGAGCTGATGCAGGCACTCGGTGACCGCTTCGGCGGAACCTACGTTCCCTCTGCGGGCACCATCTACCCCCGCCTCGGCAAGCTCGAAGAAGAAGGTCTCGTCACCAAAGAGGCCGACGGACGCAAGACCGTCTACGCGATAACCGCCGCCGGCCGGGCAGAGCTCGACGCGCGGCAGGCTGACCTCGACGGCATCGAGGAGGGCGTCACCGACTCGGTGCGCCGTCTCGCCGATGAGGTGCGATCGTCGGTCAACGACGCGATGCGCACGCTGCGCGCCGATCTGGCTTCGGCCGCGCGGGACGCTCGCACGGAGTCACGCGAGAACGCCCGCAGCGTGACCGTCACAAACGGTGTCGAGAGCCGCATCCAGTTGCAGGAGGCCGAGGCGGCGCTGCAGTCATTCCGCCACGTGCTGCGCGCGGATCTGCGCAGCTCAGTCTCGAACGAGAAACTCACCAAGGAGGTCGTCGACCTGCTCAAGGTGCGCCTCGATGCCGTGCGGGCAGAAGTCGCTGAGGCGCTCGGGCGCTAGCTGTCGTTGGTTGAGTAGGCCGCCCGCGCCCGTGTCGAAACCCGCGCTGTTCGGGTTTCGATACGGCGCCAGGGCGCCTACTCAACCAACTACAGCCCTCAGCGCTTCGGCCACGTCCACGCCGGCGCATCAAGCAGCCCCTCGCGACCGACAACGGTTGTCTCGCCGACATGCTTCTCGAGCTCGTGAACAAGCGCACCGGCCCGCGCGAGCGCATCGATGAGCGCGGCCGAGTGTGAGACGACAACGATTTGCGAGCGAGTGGATGCCGCGGCCACCAGCTCGGCGAGCGGCTCAAGCAGCGCGGGGTGCAGGCTCGTCTCTGGCTCGTTGAGCACAAGAAGCGGCGCGGGCCGTGGGCTCAGAAGTGCGGCTACCCAGAGCAGGTAGCGCAGCGTTCCGTCAGAGAGTTCGGCCGCCGAAAGCGGGCGAAGGAGGCCCGGCTGACTGAGGGAGAGCGAAAAACGGCCGTCCGCGACATCCACCTGTAATTGGCTGCCGGGGAACGCGCGGTCGATCGCCGCATCGAGTTCGGCGGCGACCCCGATCTCGCGAATAGTCTGCAGTGCCGCTGCAAGGTCGGCGCCGTCGGCATCGAGCACCGGCGTGCGGGTGCCGATCTGCGTCTGTCGCGCGGGGGCCTCCGCGTCGGTGCGCACGTGGTCGTAAAAGCGCCACGAGCGCAGGGTGTCGCGCAGGGCGAGCACCTCGGGAGCCGCGACCGGGTCGCCGACCTCGCTCAACACGCTCGACCACGGCGCGAGTTTCAACTCGTGACGATGCCAGTCTGAATCGGCGCGCACGCGAACGCTTGGCCCGTGCCGTTCGGTCAACAGGGTGCCCGCGCGAAGTATCGTCCCGCTCCAGATGCTCTCCATCTTGATCTCGGGGTCGTGCGAGAACGCCGAGTGCGACGGCACGGGCAGACCGAAATCGATCGCGTAGCTCAGGTCATCGCTCGCGAACCCGAGCTTGAGGCCAACGGGTTTGCGACGCACGGTGCCCTGCGTCATTTGCCCCGCGACTGTGCCATTCTCCGGCCCGGCCCACAGTGTGGACGAGAGGCCGCCCTCCCGTGCGAGCGCGGCAATCGCTCCATCGGTGGATGCCGCGGCGAGAAGTCGCAGCGAGCGATAGAGGCTCGACTTGCCGCTGCCATTCGCGCCCGTGACTACCGTGAGTTGCTCGAGTTGCAGCACGAGCGAACGCAGCGAGCGGTAGCCCTCGATGGCGACTGTAGTTATCACCGTCCCATTGTTGCGTGAGCCGCTGTCAGAGTCCGGGAGGATTGGTGCAGCGGACTCTCCGCGTGACGAAACTGTGGGGCAATGGAAATACTCTCGACAGGCTCGATCACCGGCTACTGAGCGAACGCGACCGGGATGTAGAGGTCTTGCACTCGGTCTTTCAGCGCCGTGTGATCGTTGCGCGTGAAGATGCCGCACTCAGAGACGGTGCAGTCGATTCCGTCGCCCACGGGGTCGGTGATCTCGAGGTAGGCGGTGAAGGTGCCGGTCGTAGCGTCGTCGTAAGCACGGGCACCGAACAGCTTCCAGGCCCAGTCGTCGTTGATCCAGTTGCTCGGGGCGAACTGAATGGTTCCCTCGGCGACTTCTTCGCCGTCGCTCGATGGCACACCGCCGAGGCACGGGCCGGGTTTCTCGGCGGGAGAAGAAGGGATGACGCACACGGCGACGTAGATGCCCTGCGCGGTGTTGTAGCCGGATCCGCTGACAACTATCTGGTCGCCCTCGGCGAGCGCGGAAGTGTCGACGGTTGCCCCGGGCGTCGCCGCGACGACCATAAGCTCTCGCGTGCGGCCATCATCGCCGAGTGCCGTGACGGACTGCGGCCACGGGGTTGCAACGGGCTCCGGGGTCGAGAGTCCGCCATCGACGTGGGTGAGCACAGGGATGCCAAGCACAGCAATCGGCACGAGCAGAACGACCGCAACAGGAAGCGCGATCCACCACCACCGCACGCGTCTCTTGGCCATCACTCGTGAAGTCTAGAACTCGCGCCTCCACAGGCGTTCCACCGAAACATTGCACCCCTATACTTCGGGGCATGTCCGACACAACCTCAGCTCCCCTACCCGAAGCGCCCGCCGGTGGCGTTAACCACAAGCCCCGCTTCTTCGTTAAGCAGAAGATCACGATGCTGGTCAACCGCTACGAGATTCGTGGCGCGAACCCTGACGGCACCGAGGGCCCGATCATTGCGATGGCCCAGCAGAAGCGCCTTGCCTTCAAAGAGCAGGTGACCTTCTACGAAGACGAGGCCCGCAAGGTTCCCGTCTTCTCGTTCAAGGCACGCCAGATCATGGATCTCGCGGCCATCTACGACGTCTTCGACGCTGCGGGAACCCCGATCGGGTTCTTCCAGAAAGACTTCAAGGCGAGCCTGCTTCGCTCGAGCTTCCACTTCGGCGGACCGGGCTTCGACGCCTACGGCCAGGAGCGCAACGCTGTCGTTGGCATCCTGCGTCGCTTCGTCGACGTGCCTTTCCTCTTCCACTTCGACTTCACCGACAAGCAGACCGGCCGCGTTGTTATGTCGAGCGAGAAGAAGTTCGCTCTCCGCGACAAGTACACGGTTGATGTGCCCGACCAGAACATCGACTTCCGTCTCGCTGCAGCAATGGCCGTCGGCCTCGACGCCCTGATGCAGCGCTAACTTCTCGTCTATGTGGTCCCCGGTGTGCTCTGCGCGCCGGGGACTACTGCGTTAAGAGTTGACACAGTTGCCACGAGGAGTAGAGTCGCCCCTCGTGACTAACGAAGGTCGGTCGCCGAAACGCTGGATCATCGGTGAACCACTCGCATCTGAAAAGCTTGAAGGACAACTGCTCCCCAAGCACCTGGCACTCCCGATCTTCGCGAGCGACCCGCTCTCGTCTGTGGCGTACGCGCCGCAGGAGCTTCTGCTCATTCTGACCCTCGGCGGTCTCTCCTTTTTGACCTTCACGCCGTGGATCGCGGCAGCGGTTGTTGTGCTTCTCATCGTGGTCGTCGCGAGCTACCGGCAGCTCATCAAGGCGTACCCCTCTGGCGGCGGCGACTATGAGGTCGCGCACCGCAACCTCGGCGAGAAGGCGGGTCTGGTCGTTGCATCCGCCCTGCTCGTTGACTACATCCTGACGGTCGCGGTCTCGGTAGCGAGCGGCGTCGACAACATCATCTCGGCGTTTCCAGAGCTCAACCCCTTTCGCGTCGAGCTCGCTGTCGGCTTTGTTGTGATTCTCGCGGCGATCAACCTTCGCGGTGTCGCCGAGTCGAGCAAGGCCTTCGCGCTTCCCACCTACCTCTTCATCGGCAGCGTCGGTGTGATGGTCGTCACCGGTCTCGTGCGTGTCGCCATGGGTGACACCCCGATCGCCGAGTCATCTCAATACCTCGTCGAGAGCCATGACCTCACGCAGGTGGCGGTCATTCTGCTGCTGCTTCGTGCATTTGCGAGTGGATGCAGCGCCCTCACGGGTGTGGAGGCGATCGCCAATGGCGTTCCGGCCTTCCGCCTGCCCAAGGTCAAGAATGCCCAACGCACGCTCGTACTGATGGGCGGCATTGCCATCGCGATGTTCATCGGCGTGACCGCGCTCGCGCTCATCACGCAGGTGCACTACGCGGAGCGCTCCGGCGACCTCATCGGGTTCGACCCCGACGCCCCGCAGCGCACGGTTATCGCCCAGATCGCCGCGGCGGTCTTCGGCGGCGATACAACGATCATGTTCTACGTGATGCAGGCGACAACCGCCGCGGTGCTGTTGCTCGCTGCCAACACGGCGTTCAACGGTTTCCCGCTGCTCGGCTCTGTGCTCGCCCGCGACAAGTACGCCCCGAAGTCGCTCAACACACGCGGAGACCGGCTCGTCTACTCGAACGGTGTGCTCGCGCTCGGCGCCGTGGCAGCCGTGCTGCTGATCGCCTACCAGGCCAACCCCACGCAGCTCATCCAGCTCTACATCATCGGCGTTTTTGTGAGCTTCACGCTCGGGCAGACCGGCATGGTCGTGCACTGGACGCGCATGTTGCGCAAGGGCTGCGCCGACCCCAAGCAGGTCTACCGTTCGCGCGCGATCAATGCGATCGGCGCAACACTCACGTTCACGGTTCTTCTCATCGTGACGATCACCAAGTTCACACACGGCGCGTGGCTCGTCTTCGCGATTATGCCGATCCTGTTCCTCGTGATGCTGCGCATCAACCGCTACTACAAGCGCGTCGAGCAGGATGTCGCCGTCGACGAGACAACGGTCTTCGGCGCGACCGGCGACCACGCGATTGTGCTCGTGGGCAACATGCAGAAGCCCATGCTCAAGGCCATCGACTACGCGATCGCCGCCCGCCACGACAGCCTCGAAGCGGTGCACGTCAACATCGACGACGCCGCCTCTGAGCGCCTCGTTGAGGCTTGGGCCGCCGCCAACGTGCAGGTGCCGCTGCGCATCATCGATTCGCCTTACCGCGACATTTCGATGCCGCTCATCAAATACATCAAGGCGCACCGCGAAGAGAACGGCTCCGAGGTCGTTACGGTCTACACGCCGCTCTACATCGTCGGACACTGGTGGGAGAGCTTTCTGCACAACCACAAGGGCCGCCGCATCCGCCAGAAACTTATGCTGTGCCCCGGTGTCACTGTCGCCCTCGTGCCGTGGCTTCTCGACTCGACTCGAGCGCTCTACACACGCCCGCAGCGTCCGCTGCCCGGGCAGGATCGCCGCGGCGAACCCGTACGCCCCGTGATGCGCAAGGCTCTGCCCCCGGTCACCACACCCCCGGCCAAAAAGGGCCGTTAGTGAAGCTCGTCGCCGTGATCGTCGGCGCCCTGGTCGGCACCGCACTGCGCTTCGGCATCGACACCCTCGTCGGCACCCCTCTCTCGACCCTCGCGATCAACATCGTCGGATCCTTCGCCCTCGGCCTTCTCGTCGCCCGCGTCTGGCCGACCGCGTCGCCGGTCGTTCGCGCGGGTCTCGGCCCCGGCCTTCTCGGAACCTTCACAACCTTCTCGGCCGTAGCCGTTGCCGTTGTCGGTCTGTCAGCAAACGACGAATGGATGCCGGCACTCGCCTACCTCGCAGCGACACTGATCGGCGGACTCACGGCAGCCTTCCTCGGCCTGAGGTTGGGGCGCCGCGCGTGACGCTCGTTGCACTCCTCGTGGCCGGGGTTGTCGGCGCCGTGATTCGGTACGGCGCAACAACTGTCGGCCCCCGCTGGGGAGTTCTGACGGTCAACATCGTCGGCTCACTCATCGGCGGCATGGCTCTCGCGGCACTCGACGGCGACGCGCAGCTCATCGTGCTCACCGGCTTCTGCGGCGGGCTCACAACCTTCAGCACCTTCAGTGTCGAGACGGTGCAGGCCGTACTCGATGGGCACGTGCGGCGTGCGGCCCTCTCGGTGCTGGCAAACCTCGCGCTCGGAATCGCCGCGGCCGCCCTCGGGTACGCGCTCTTCGCCTAACTCGCGGGTTGAGCGAAGTCGAAACCAAGCCGAACGAAGCCGAGGCAACGCGCGCGAAATCTCGGCATCGCTCGACAGGCTCGACCACCGGCCGGTGGGTCAGGACTGCGGGCGCATCCAGTCGTCTTCGTTGACCGGCGCGGACTCCTCAACGGGAACAACGGCATCGGCCACATCCCCATCGCCGAAGTAGTCGAGCGCCGTCGGCGACACCGCGGGCTCTGCCTGCGGTTCGGGCGTGTAGACAAAAGCGGGCGCGGCTGCTGCGTCGGCGAGGGCACGCTCCTCACGCTTGAGGCGGCTCAAAGTTGCAACGGCCTGGCGCGCTATTGTGCGGCCAGCGCGCTGCGCGCCGATCGTTGACGCCTGAGGGCCGTAGCCGGCGAAGAAGATTCGGCCGTCTTTGAATGCTGTGCCATTGGCGACAGAGATACCGCCCTCTTTCTCGCGCAGCTTGAGCGACGAGAGGTGGCGAAGTTCTGGTCGGAATCCTGTCGACCAGATGATGACGTCGGCCTCCTGGAAGGATCCGTTCTCCCAGCGCACGCCGTTCGGCTCAATCGTTGCGAACATCGGGCGGGCGGCGAGAAGTCCGCGGTCGATGCCGGCCTGGATGCGACGCGTGCGGGGCACGCCCGTTCCGGCGACGATGCTCGGCAAGGCGCGACCGGCACGAGCGGCCTCGTCTTGCATCGCGACAGCAGATTTGCGGGCCTCGAGGTTGAGCTCGCCGTCTTCGAGAAATTCGATCGGGCGTCGGGAGACCCAGGTGAGCGACTCCGCGACATCCTCGAGTTCGAGAAGAAAACCGATCGCGCTGGTACCGCCGCCGACGACGACAACCTTCTGCCCGGCGAATTCGTCTGCTTTTTCGTACTCGGTCGTGTGCACGTGCCGACCCTCGAAGCTCTTGAGCCCCGGGTACCACGGGATAAACGGCGAGCCCCAGGTGCCCGTCGCGTTGATCACGATGTCGGTTGTGACGTGCTGCAAGCCCTGGTCATCGGCGAAAGTGACGCGCAGGTTTGGTCCGAAATTCTCAACGGCGGTTACCGATGCGGGGCGCACAACCTGGAAGCCGTAGTGCTCTTCGTACTGCCGGTAGTAGTCGGCGATGACCTCTTTTGCCGGAGCCTGGCGGTTGGCGGATTCAAAACTGAGGCCGAGGGCGTCCATTCCCGGAAGGTCGTTGATGCGGTGAGCCGAGCCGATTCGCAGCGCGTCCCAGCGAAATTGCCACGCTCCACCGGTGCCGGGGCCGCGATCGAGTACAACAAACTCGTTGCCTGGGTCGAGACCAAGACGCTTGAGGTAATACGAGACAGAAAGTCCAGCTTGCCCACCGCCGATCACGACTACTGAGGTGTCGATGCTGTCAGTGGTCACGGCTCAACGTTACCCGCTGGGCCGCATGCTAAACTGCTAGCTACTTTTCACCCACGTTGTTCGCAAATTCCCGGGACCACGAAGGTTCTCTTCGGACTGATTAATGAGGGGGTCACGCATGGGGCGAGGCCGTCAAAAGGCGAAGCACACGAAGGTCGCTCGCGACCTCAAGTACTTCAGTCCTGACACGAACTATGGAGCGCTTGCCGCGGAACTTTCCGGCGCGCCCTCTGACCCTCGTCTAGAGGAAGACCTCGCCGCGTGGCCTGAGTATGTCGCAGGCTCGTACACGGGTGAAGACGACGAAGACGAAGACGACGAGACGCAGGACAAGAGCGCGTAAGGCGTCTGTCGCTGGTTGAGTAGGCGCGCCAGCGCCGTATCGAAACCCGCTGGTTGAGAAGGTCGCTCAGCGACCGTATCGAAACCGTTTGTTGAGCTTGTCGAAACCCGCTGGTTGAGCTTGTCGAAACCACGTCGAGCGCAGCCGAGACGCCGCGCGCAATCTAGTCTCGACTCCGCTCGACCCGTCTCGACTTCGCTCGACGACCGGTACGGCTGGTTAGGCGTACGCGCCCGTTAGCCGCACGGCTCCGCCGTCGACGCCCTTTGCACCCTGCTCGAAGCCGGTGAAGTCGCGTTCGCCAACGGTCACTCGACCGGCGACCCACGCGGGGATCCCCTGGGCCTCAATCGATGTGATGACCGCGGTCGCCGACTCTGCCGAGACGATGGCAAACATGCCGATGCCGAGGTTCCAGGTGCCTTCGCTGTCTTCGAGTTGCATTCCGCCCATGTCGCTCAGCACGCGGAAGACCGGCTGCGGCGACCACGATGCGCGGTCAACCTCGACCCACGAGCCGCGCGGCAGAACGCGCGCGAGGTTCGCAGCGATGCCGCCGCCCGTGACATGGCTGAGCGAGTGGATGGCACCCGGCAGCTCATCGAGAACGTTTGCGAGCACTCCGGTGTAGAGGCGGGTCGGCTCGAGGAGCACTTCGCCGACGGTTCCGCCAAGGTCGGCCGAGACATCCGAGTAGCCGATATCGCGTGAGGCGAGAATGTGCCTGACCAGCGAGAAACCGTTGCTGTGGATACCTGATGACTCGAGCGCAATGACGATGTCGCCGTTTGTGACCTTCTCCGGGCCGAGGGCGAGCTCTGCTTCGACGAAGCCGACGGCCGCGCCCGCAACGTCGTAGTCGTCGGGGCCGAGCAGGCCGGGGTGTTCAGCGGTCTCGCCACCGACGAGGGCGGTGCCGGTCGCGGAGCAAGCTTCGGCGATTCCGCGAACGATGTCGGCGATGCGGTTGGGCACAACCTTGCCGCACGCGATGTAGTCGGTCATAAAGAGGGGGCGTGCGCCGACAACGATGATGTCGTCGACGACCATGCCGACGAGGTCTTGCCCGATTGTGTCGTGCTTGTCGAGCGCCTGAGCGATCGCAACCTTTGTGCCGACGCCGTCGGTCGAGGTCGCGAGAAGCGGCTTATCGAAGTTCTTGAGGAATGACACATCAAATAGGCCCGCAAAGCCACCGAAACCACCAACGACCCCTGGGCCGTGGGTGCGAGAAACCGCTGATTTCATGAGTTCTACTGCGAGATCGCCCGCCGCAGTGTCGACTCCGGCTTCCGCGTACTTGTTTGCCATGCGATGTTCCGTTCCGGGACGTGAAAGACTGTCCTACGTACCATCACTCTACGGTCTGGAGCAGACACCGCATGTGCGGAATCGTTGGCATCGTTTCTTCTCAGCCAGCAAACCAGCAGCTGTATGACGCTCTTCTCCTTCTCCAGCACCGGGGACAGGATTCGACGGGCATCGCGACCGCGGACGGATCGACGTTCCACTCGCACAAGGTCAAAGGCCAGGTTCGCGAAGCGTATCGAACGCGCGACATGCGCGGACTCCCCGGCAACATGGGCCTCGGCCACGTGCGCTACGCGACAAAGGGCACGGCCGGCAACGAGCAGGAAGCCCAGCCGTTCTACGTCAACGCGCCCTACGGCATCACCCTCGTGCACAACGGAAACCTCACAAACACGCGTGAGCTGACCCGCGAACTTTTCGACATCGATCGCCGTCACCTCAACACTTCGAGTGACACAGAGCTTCTCGTCAACGTTCTCGCGCACGAGCTGCAGGCTCAGGTTTCGGGCCTCGACCTCGACCCCGATCAGGTTTTCAACGCTGTCTCGCGCGTTCACGAACGCGTCGAGGGCTCCTACGCAACGATCGCGCTCATCGCCGGGCACGGGCTTCTCGCGTTCCGCGACCCGTTCGGCATTCGACCGCTCGTACTCGGACGCCGCACAACGGGTCTCGTCGGTGACGAGTGGATCGTCGCATCCGAATCTCTCGTTCTTGAAAGCGCCGGCTACGAACTCGTTCGCGACGTCGCACCCGGTGAGGCGATCTTCATCACACGCGGCGGCGAGATGTTCTCGCGCCAGTGCGCGACGAACCCGCGCCTCATCCCGTGCTCGTTCGAGTACGTCTACCTCGCGCGCCCCGACTCCGTGATGAACGGCATCTCGGTCTACGACGCGCGCCTGCGCCTCGGCGACCGTCTCGCCGACACGATCGCCCAGTACACGCCGATGGGCGACATCGACGTTGTTATGCCGATCCCCGACTCGTCGCGACCCGCAGCGATGCAGGTCGCCCAGAAGCTCGGCATCGAATACCGCGAGGGCTTCTACAAGAACCGCTACGTCGGCCGCACCTTCATCATGCCCGGCCAGGCAGAGCGCAAGAAGAGCGTCAAGCAGAAGCTCAACGCCATGGGCTCGGAGTTTCGCGGCAAGAACATCCTCATCGTCGATGACTCGATCGTGCGCGGCACAACCTCGAAAGAGATCGTGCAGATGGCCCGCGAAGCCGGCGCCAACAAGGTGACGTTCACTTCGGCCGCCCCGCCCGTGCGCTTCCCGCACGTCTACGGCATCAACATGCCCTCGCGCCAGGAGCTCATCGCGCACGGCCGCAAGATTCCCGAAATCGCAACCGAGCTCGGCGCCGACTACCTGATCTACCAGGAAGTCGCCGACATGCAGGCGGCAATTCTCGAGGGGTCAAACGTCGAGGCGCTCGAAATGAGCTGCTTCACGGGCGACTACGTCACGGGCACGGTCTCTGAGGAGTACCTCGCCTGGGTCGAGGCGAACCAGCTTTCCTAGCGAGTGGATGTCGCGGGCCGCTGATTTAGGCGCGCCCGCGGCCCTTCGCCGCACATTTGTGAATTGCGCACGTCGGTTGCGCCGAGAAGGTGCGCAACTGCCAAATCTGTGGCCGCGACATGCCCCGAATGTCTAGTGCTGCTCAGCCAACTAGACATCTGCGGCAATTGGTGAAGGTTTAGTCTTCGATCTCGCCCTCGACGGGCGGCGCCTCGACGACGGTGAGCTCGACAGTTGCGTCTTTTGCGCGGCGCAGCATAAATCGGTCGACGATGAGTGCGAGAACTGCGCCGATGACAACTCCGGCGGTCACGCCGTAGAGCGCGAAGTAGCCGAAGAGCGCCGCGAACCCGACTGCCGGGTCTGACGGAAAGAGCATCGTGAGAATGAAGGTCACGATCGCACCGATTCCGCCGCCGACGATCATAAACGCGGGGTACTTGGGTGCTCGGCGAATGCGTGCCTGTGTCTCGGTGACAACAGCGCGCTCTTCAGGGTCGGTCATACCCCTATTGTCGCAGCCAGAGCTGGCAGGTACTCGCGCAAGTCGGCGCGCTGGCCAGAAGCCGCAACACGACCGGCGGCGACGGCGTCGTTCCACGACTCGCGTGCCGTGGCGAGCGCGAGCCAGGTCGCTGCATTCATCTCGACGACGTTCGGAGGTGTGCCTCTCGTGTGCCGCGGCCCCTCGATCGCCTGCACAGCGCCAAACGGTGGCACGCGCACCTCAACAGTGTTGCCCTCGGCCTGCTCAGAGAGCAGTTGCAGCGAGTACCTCACCGCCGTGGCCGTTTTGTCGCGGGTAGCGCCCTCGGCGAGCGCGGCTCGCACGGCCGCCGTGCCGATGTCGTCTGCGATGCGTGCCCTTGCCATGCCCCAACGCTACCCCTTTCGAAAATTCAGGAGACCAGTCGGCGAGCGCGGCCGACACGCCGGCTAAGGGCGCACCCCGGCGCAGTTTTCCTGAATTTCCGTTGCACCCGCGGTCAGTCAGTCGTTCCGAAAGTTGCCGACCACGGTCACGCCATCGGACGCATACAGCTTGAGCACGCCAGGCCGGCCCAGTTCGGCGCTGCGAAGGTACCCCTCGACGCTGTTGCCGACCTCGTTCGTGCCCACTTGCGCGAGCAGGTCGGGCACCGTGTCGTCGCTCTTGCGCATGCCGTAGGTCTGGCCACTGTCGTTGGTCTTCCACTCGATCGGGCGCGGGCGTGCCCAGGTTGTGCTGAGCGTCCAGGTCGCGTTCGGGCCCGCCTCGACAACAAAGGAGTGCGAGCCGGCGCCGAGCTCATAGGTAATCCGTGCAGCGTCGGCGGCCGGCCCGGCTGCGATGCGTTCCTCAGTGCACGTGTAGGTCTGGTGCCCCTCGGTTTCGAAGTCCGCCGGTTTCCAGCTGAACTCGCCGGGGCTCGTGCACTGAAATTCGACAGCGAGCAGAGTTGCGCCATTCGGTCGCTCGCCGAGGTCGAAGGTCTCGTCGCCGGTGCCCGTGCGCACGACGGTTTCGCCGAAGTAGTCGAGGGGCGTTGTCGTGAAGTCGTTCGCGGGCGTGCCGATCACATACGGCTCGACCGGCCGCTCGCTGCCCGGGGCAATTGCCGCAACCGCGCCACCCGTTGCGGCGCCGGAGATCGCGAAGATGAGCGCTCCGACGACCAGCGCGCGGCGAGGCACCTGGCGTCGTACAGAAACGTTGTCGACGAGCATGCGTCGAACCGCTGCGTTGTAGTCGTTGCTCATGAGCTTGTCCTTTCGAGAAGTGCGGGGGCGAGGCCAGAGGCGAGTCGCTTCTTTGCGCGCGAAAGTCGGGACTTCACGGTGCCCCGGGCTATGCCCAGCGCCGCTGCTATCTCGGCCTCACTGAATCCCTCGAGCACGCTGAGCGTGATGACCTGACGATCGGAGAGCGACAAGACCCGAAGAGCCTCGATCGCTGAGCCCTCAGTGGAGGACGGGATAGAAGCGAGAGGCGCCGGCAACTTCTCGAGCAGCGCCGCATACCTGCGAGCACCGCGCGACACGTTGCGCGCAACATTCGTCGCTGTGACGAGCAGCCACGGCAGCAGCGAGCCATCGACGAACCGCACCCTGTCACGCTTGCGCCACGCCTCGAGAAAGGTGACTGCGACAACCTCTTCCGCATCGTGCCACGACGGCACAAGCCGCAGGCTGTGGCGCAGCACTCGGTCGCGGTGTCTATCGAAGATCTGCCCGAAGGCTTCCCCATCACCCGCGAGGGCTGAGGCCCAGAGTGAGGCGTCGGTAGCGGCATCCATACCCTGTAGTGTCCGGCATCGACCGATCGGTTCCCCGGAACAGTTCGGTACTCTTACCCAGTGCGAATTCTTGTTCTTGGCTCCGGCGCGCGCGAGCACGCCATCATCACGTCCCTGCTGAAGGAAGACGCTGGCCACGAGATCACCGCTGCCCCCGGCAACGCGGGCATCGCGGCGCAGGTCGAGGTCGTCTCGCTCGACGCGAGCAATGGCGCACTCGTCACGCAGTACGCGCTCGACAATGCGATCGAACTCGTTGTGATCGGCCCAGAGGCACCCCTCGTCGCCGGAGTCGCCGACAAGCTGCGCGTTGCGGGCATTCCGGTCTTCGGTCCGGGCAAGGCCGCAGCGGCACTCGAAGGCTCAAAGACGTTCGCAAAGCGGATTATGGATGCGGCGAACGTGCCCACCGGGCGCGCTGCGAGAGCCGCGACATCCACCGATGCAATTTCGGCTATTGACGAATACGGCGCACCCTACGTTGTGAAGGCCGACGGCCTGGCGGCGGGCAAGGGCGTTCTCGTGACGCCCGACCGCGATGCCGCAATTGCGCACGCCGAGTACTGGCTGCAGCACGGCGACGTGCTCATCGAGGAGTTTCTCGCCGGCCAGGAGGTCTCGCTCTTTCTGCTGAGCGATGGCGAGAACGTCGTTCCGCTGTCTCCGGCGCAGGATTTCAAGCGCGCCTACGACCACGACGAAGGCCCGAACACCGGCGGCATGGGCGCATACTCGCCGCTGCCGTGGCTGCCAGAAGAGTTCGTCGACGATGTCATCGACACTGTCGCGCTGCCGACGATCCGCCAGCTGGCCACCGAGAACACGCCCTTCATCGGTCTGCTCTACTGCGGACTCATCATCACCAAGCAGGGCACCCGCGTCATCGAGTTCAACGCGCGTTTCGGCGACCCCGAGACGCAGGTCGTTCTGCCGCGACTCGTCACCCCTCTTTCCGGACTGCTGTACGCGGCGGCGACCGGCGGGCTCGGCAAGATTCCCTACCCGAAGTTCTCCGACGACGTCGCCGTCACCGTCGTTCTCGCGAGCGAAGGCTATCCAGAGGCTCCGGTTACCGGACGCCGCATCAGCGGCTTGGATGTCGCGGCCGCCGTCGAGGGAGTGCACATCACCCACGCCGCAACGGCCCTGCTCGAGGGCGACTTCGTTGCGACCGGCGGCCGAGTGTTGAGCGTTGTTGCCACCGGCGCCGACTTCGTCGCCGCCCGCGCTCGCGCCTACGAAGCTCTCGGGGCGATCACGCTCGAGGGCAGCCACTTCCGCACGGACATCGCCGAAAAGGTTGCCCACTAGCTCGGCACCGCAGCCCAGAGTGCCGCGCGTGACGCCCCAGAGTGCACAAAGTGTGGCTAAGGCTCTGGAAAGCCACACTTTCTGCACTTTCGCCGCCCGCACGCCGGTCGACAACCGAGGCCGCGGCAGGCCAGAGTGCACAAAGTGTGGCTACCACCCGCGTAAGCCACAGTTTGCGCACTCTCGTCGCGGGATAATGGAACCATGACCGACGCGCAGGATCTCCCCGGCTGGACCCACACCTACTCGGGCAAGGTGCGCGACCTCTACTCGAGCGCAGAGCACCCCGACGTTGTGCTGATGGTCGCGAGCGATCGGGTGAGCGCTTTCGACCACGTGCTTGAGCCGGGAATCCCGGGCAAGGGCGCTCTGCTCACAACGCTGAGCAAGTGGTGGTTCGACCAGCTCGCCGACGTACCCAATCACCTCACGGAGATCGCGGCCCCGGAGTCAGTCGCCGACCGCGCGATGGTCGCAAAGACCCTCGAGATGTATCCGATCGAGTGCGTCGTTCGCGGCTACCTGTCGGGCAGCGGCTGGGTGGAGTACCAGGCCACGCAGTCGGTCTGCGGAGTGAACCTGCCCGCCGGCCTCGTCGACGGCGACCGCCTGCCAGAGCCGATCTACACCCCGGCGTGGAAAGCCCCGATGGGCGAGCACGACGAAAACATCACGTTCGAGCGCACGGTCGAGCTCGTGGGCATCGAAGCAGCGCGCGCCCTGCGCGACGCGTCGCTTGAGATCTTCGCCCGAGCGTCGGCAATTGCCGAAGAACGCGGCGTGATTCTCGCCGACACCAAGTTCGAGTTCGGCGCCGACCCCGTCACGGGCGAACTCACTCTCGGCGACGAGGTGCTCACGAGTGACTCGAGCCGCTACTGGGACGCCGCCGTCTACGAATCGGGCGACCGCACAGCGAGCTTCGACAAGCAGATCGTGCGCAACTGGCTCGCCGCGAACTGGGACAAGAGCGGAACCCCGCCGACCCTTCCACACGAGATCGTCGAGCAGACCGCGGCCCGTTACCGCGAGCTCATCGAGAGGCTCACTGCACAGTGAGAATCGAAGCGGTTCCCTTCGACTCCCCTGCGAGCGCCGAACTCCGGCAGGCGCAGCGCGACGAGCTGGAGATCCGCTACGAGACGCCCGACTCTGAGCCTGGCCCGGCCCCAACCGCGGCCGACGTCACAGTCTTCTACGTTGCCTTCGATGACGACGGCGAGCCCATCGCGTGCGGTGGACTCAGGGCGTTGGATGCGACGCACGGCGAGGTCAAGCGTATGTACGTGCGTCCTGGTAACCGAGGTTCCGGTGTCTCGTCTGCGGTGCTGGCGACGCTCGAGCAGGATGCTTCCGGTCGCGGGTGGACTCGACTGCTGCTCGAGACCGGCGATCGACAGCCCGATGCGATCCGCTTTTACACGCGCGAGGGTTACTCTCCGATCCCCAACTTTGGGCACTACGTCGGAGTTGAAGCGAGCCGCTGTTTCGAGAAGATTCTCGTGGTGAGTGACCCCGCGGCAGACGCGCTCTGCGAGGGCTGCGAGTAGCGAGCCTCGACTGCGCTCGACCACCGGGGACTCGCTGGTTGAGTAGGCCGCCCGCGGCCGTATCGAAACCCGAATTCGACACAGCCGCGAGCACCTTGCTCAACCAGCGAGAAAAGTGGCGCTCCCCCGAGCGCCGAGCGCGCGCTGCGGCCGTGCGCTCCAGAAGTCGATTCCCCGAGAATCTTCCGGTGCGCAGCGATCGACCACAATCTCGATGTGCAACGTTTCATCGAGTTTCGCTTGCATATCGATGGTTCGGAGCACCTCGGCAGGTGGTTTTGACCCACTCCGGGGGTAGACCGCCTCGCCGGTCGAGCAGGCCGCTGGCGCGCTTAGATTTCGGTACGGCGTGAACGCCTACTCAATCCGGCGCTCAGCCAGCAAGAACGGACTCTTGTTTCTCCGACCGCACGAATGCGATGCCGACGAGAATCAACGCCCCGCCGGCGAGCTGCAACAGCGAGAGCTGTTCGCCGAGCAGGATCCAGGCGTAGAAGGTTCCGGCGACGACCTCAAGAAGACCGGCGAACGAGGCGAGGCGCGAACCGAGCATCTCGGTCGCGGCGATGCTCGAGGCGTAGGCGAGCGCGGTTGCAATGACTCCGACGATGAGCATCGGCACCCACCACGGCACGCTCGTGCCGAAGAGCGGCAGCTCGCCGTAATACCCGGTGAACGGAACGATGCCGAGCAGACCGACGATGGCGAGCATCACACCGCCCAGCAGTAGACCGGCTGCCGCGAGCGCAACCGACGGCAGCCCGTCGCTCGGGCGCGCCGCGACGACGTAGTAGACGGCGCAGCCGATCATCGCGAGAATTCCGAAGAACAGGCCGAGAGGGTCGAGCCCGTTGCCGCCACCCGGCGAGACAACGAGCACGAGCCCAACGAGGGCGACGACCGAACCGACGAGAACAACGGCCTTGGGGGTGTGGCGGGTGAGAACCCACGCGACAGCAACGAGCAGCAACGGAGCTATGTACTCGAGGAGAATCGCGGTGCCGACCGGGATGCGCTGGATCGCCGCAAAGTAGGCGAGCTGCGTGCCCGCGACGCCGATGCCGGCCATTCCCAGTACGCGCCAACGGCCGCGCCACAGCGCGCTCCACTTGCCGCGCAGCGAAAAGAGGGCGAAGGGCGCGAGCACGGCACCACCGACGAGAACGCGAACGGTGACGGCCGCGGCTGGGCTCCAGCCGGCTTCGAGCAGCGGCTTGATAAATGCACCGGATGCGCCGAAACTCGCCGCCGCGATGACGGCGATGATGAGTCCTCTGGTTGTTGTTGATCTGCTCACAAGAGCGACGGTACAGTTGTTGCGAGTAAGGAGTCAATTTGCATTTTGCCCCTGACAGCGAAGACGTTCTCGAGTTCACCGTTGCTCTCGTCAACACGGCCGCGGCAGCATCGCGCAGCGGCACCGATGAGCTCGCAACAGTCGAGCAACTCGCCGACTTCATCACCCTGCACCGCTACACCGGACGCATCGATCACTCGCCGGCCGAGCTCGCCGAAGTTCACGAGACGCGCGAGCGCCTGCGCCAGACCTGGCTTATGCACCGGGATGTCGCCGCAGCCGAAGTCAACGAGTGGCTACGAGCAGCGCAAGCACTGCCCACCCTCGTGCGGCACGACGAGTTCGACTGGCACCTTCACGCGACCGCACCAGAAGCACCGCTCGCCGAACGCATCCGCGTCGAAGTGGCGCTCGCGCTCGTCGACGTCATCCGGTCGAACGAGAACGGCAGGTTGCGCGCCTGCGGTGCCCCGGATTGCGAGGGCATCCTGCTCGACGTCTCACGCAACGGGTCGAAGAGGTATTGCAGCATCCGGTGCGGAAACCGCATGAACATGGTGGCGTTCAGGGAGCGCAAGGCTGCGGCCGAGGCCTCGGCAAGCTCGGCCTGATTTCGACAAGCTCAATCACCGGGCGGTCGGCCTGATTTCGACAGGCTCAATCACCGGGCGGTCGAGCTCGATGTCGACCCCCGGCGGTCGAGCCTGTCGAGACCACGTCGAGCGCAGCCGAGACTCGGCCAACGACACTCAACCTGGTTTCGATACGGCGCTGGCGCGTCCCTCAGTCGCAGGCTCCTTCGGCGCTGGGGTCGCGCAATCGCTGACGCGATTGCCATAGCTCCACCGCGCTCAACCAACGACATCCGACGTGCTCAACCGACAAGCACTCCATCGGCGAGGTTCAGCACGCCATCGGCCATCGCCTGCAGCGAGGGATCGTGCGTCGAGATGATCGCCGTTGTGCCCTCGTTCTTCACAACCGATCGCAACAGCTGCATAATCGTCGCGCCGGTCTCTGCGTCGAGCTGGCCGGTCGGTTCGTCGGCGATGAGCAGCCGCGGTGAGTTCGCGAGCGCACGGGCAATCGCGACGCGCTGCTGCTGGCCGCCCGACATTTCGCCAGGGCGCTGTTGCGCATGTGGCCCGAGGCCAACGAGATCGAGAAGGTGCGCGACCCGCTCCCGGCGCTCTGCGTTCTCGAGGCCGCGCAGGCGCATCGGTAGCCCGACATTCTCTTCTGCCGATAGCAGCGGCATCAGTCCGAAGGTCTGAAAGACGAAGGCGAGCTTGTCGCGACGCAGGTCGGCGCGCTGCGCTTCTCCCAGCGCGGTGACCTCGTCACCGTCGACGATCACCGTGCCGCTCGTGGGCTGGTCGAGCCCGCCGATGCAGTTGAGAAGAGTTGTCTTGCCAGAACCCGAGCGCCCCACGAGCGCGATGATGCTTCCCGCCGGAACATCGAACGAGATGTCGCTGAGCGCGTGAACCGTCTCGTCGCCAGAGCCGTAGCTGCGCGACAGCGATCGCACCGAAACAATCGTGTCTGAACCGATCGAATGTTTGCTCATCGGGAGCCTCCCTCGTCGTCGGGCCAGAGCCCGACGTGGTCCTGCTCGAGTTCGAGCCGCACACGGTCGCGCAGCCCGAGGGTCGACCTGAAGTCGGCGGGCAACTGAAGCCGCCCCGCCCGGTCGAGCACCGCGTACTCCTTCGCGATGATCGCGGAGTCGCCGAACTCGTCGACCTCTGTGCGCCGCACAACCTCAGAGCTCGTGCGTCCGTCGCGGATAGCGACCGTGCGCTGCACCTGCCCAGAGACTTCCGAGTCGTGCGTGACGATGACGACCGCTGTGCCCAGGTCGGCGTTCGCAGAGCGCAGTGCCTCGAAGACCTGGTCGCCACTCGCGCTGTCGAGCTCACCGGTTGGCTCATCGGCGAACAGCACCTGCGGTTCGTTGGCGAGTGCGACGGCGATGGCGACGCGCTGCTGTTCGCCACCCGACATCTCGCCCGGCAGCCGCTTGGCTTTCGCGCCGACGCCGAGTGTGTCGAGCAGCTCGAGCGCCCGCACCTTTCGCGCCGCGGAACGCACGCCCGTGAACGCGAGTGGCAGCGCAACGTTCTCTGCAGCGGTCAGGTACGGAAAGAGATTGCGTGCCGTCTGCTGCCAGATGAATCCGACGACCTTGCGGCGATAGACGAGCCTCTCGGCGGCCGTCATGCGCAGCAGATCCCATTCGCCGACGCGTGCGCGACCAGCGGTCGGGACATCCAAGCCAGAAAGCACGTTGAGAAGCGTCGACTTTCCCGATCCCGATGCACCGACGATCGCCACCATCTCACCGGGCTCGACGAGAAGATCGAGGCCCTGCAAGGCCTGCACTTCGATGTTCTCGACCTGGTAGATGCGCACGAGGTTGTCGCAGACGATGAGCGAACCTGCGCCGTATTCCGCTGTCATTGTGTGTCTCCTACTCTGAGAACGTCGCCCAGTCGGTCACGTCGATGGGCCAGGTACTCGACGAGGGTCGCGAGTGCCAAAAGAATGAGAGCGGCCGCGACGCCGCCGAGAATAACGAGGGGCGAGAGGCTGGCCGCGGGCTGGCTGATGCCACCGGCGAGCGAGCCGAGACCGAGAACGGGGCCGAGCACCGTCACGATTGCGATGCCAGCCGCGATGCCGCCGAGAAGCGACGCAAGAACAATCGGTCCGACCTCGGCAAACACCAGCCACCAGCCGAGCCGCGCGCGTAAACCGAGAGTGCGCAGCAACGCGAGACTTCTCGCCCGGTCGCGTGACCCGGTGAGCACGCTCGCGATGAGCGCGACAAGTGCGAAGAGCGCGATGATCACCGTCGCGAGAATCATCAGCTGCTCGACGCCCGAAACAAGGGCGAGGCCGGTGCGCTCGCTGATCCAGGCCGCGCGCGTTTCAACTTCGCCGCGATCGAGGGTCGCGAGCGCATCGCCGGCTCCAGGGCCAATAGCAAGAATGGATGTCGCGGCCACCCGATCGTCAAGTCGATCGCTCAGCGCGTCGAAGTCGGCAAAAAAGAACGGCCCGTTGATGTAGCCGTCGGGGGTGTCGTCGTAGGTTCCCACGACCCGCACGTCGACCTTCTCCGTGCCGAAGATCATCACGAGCTCGTCGTCGTTGAGTCGCTCGGCAAGCACCGGATCGACGAGAATCGGCAGCGCGTCGCCCGTGCCGACGTCGGTGAGCAATTCGAGGGGCGTCGTGTTCGCCGCGCGCGGCAACCGCTCGGCCACGCTGGCGTAGCTGTCGGTCACGGCGACGAGAGTGGCCACCGAGCGAAGGCTGCCCGCGGCGAGGTCGGTTCCGGGGTTGACGTAGATCGCGGTCGCGGCCTCGACACCGGGCTGCGCCAGAACGGCGTCGACGTCGCTGTCGGCCACCGGTCCGTCAAGACGTGCGTCGGCGCCAATGCGTTCCCACGCGGCATCCACCTGCCCACTTCGCACGGTGTCGAGAAGCAGTGCGCCGCCGACGCCGAGTCCGATGGCGAGGGTTAGAGCAAGCACGGGAACGACAGACACTGAGCGCTGCGCCTGGGTTGCCCCGAGGATGCCGAGGGCGCCGCGCGAACGTGCCGCGCCCTTCGCGACTGCGGTCAGCACCAACGGAAAGAGTCGCAGAATCAGCACGCTGGCGGCGAGCGCGAGCAACAGGGGTGCCGCCGCGAGAAGCGGGTCGATTCCGTCGCTGCGGGTTTGCAGCAGACCACGACTCCGAATCGCGTACAGGGAAGCCGCGGCGAGCGCGATAACCGTGCCCTCGAGTACAAGCCGGCGCACCCGGCGCTGGCGCTGGATGGCTGCGCGATCGGCGCGGTTCGCAGGCTCACGTCGCCCGCTCCACAGCGCACGGGCGACGCCCATCGATTGCAGCGGCGGCGCGAGCGCGGCCACCGCGATGACAACCAGCGCGAGCACCGAGAGGGGCGCGCCGATGGCGAGCGCGACGCCCACACCGAGAGCGCCACCGACAACGGCAACGATGACCGACTCGACAAAAGCGCGAAAACCGATCGAGGCGAGGGTTGCGCCGCGGGCTCGTTCGAGTCCGAGTTCTCGCGACCTGCGCAGCACAAGCAGGCGCCCGACAAGCACGAGCGCGAGCAGTGCAACGCCGCCCGCACCGGCAACCATCATCGTCATCTGTGCGACTGCCGCGCGCGCCTGTGCACTGAACACCTCGAGCGTTTGGATGAAGCCTGAGGTGACCCGCACCGACACAAACGTGCCGCCGGCGACCTCGCTGCCCTCGCGCTCAAGCCCCGAAAGCTCTGCAATGACGCCGACCCTGAGTTCGTTTGTGAACTTCTCCGGGTCGAGTCGAATGCGCACAACGCCGTTCCATGTTGGGCCAGCACCCTTCGGGTTCTGTGCTGTAGCAATGCCCTGCGCGTCGGTGAGAACAGTGACGTCGAGGCCGAGGCGCCCCGTCGACGATGATGGTCGCGAAGGTTCGAGCACCGACGGTGAATCGAGCCAGGGCCACTCGTCGGCTACGGCGCCCTCTTCAGGCTCGACGATTCCCACAACGAGAAAACCGGTTGCGTCACCGAGCAGAGTCAGTGTGCTGCCGACCGAAAGACCAGAGCCTTCTGCCGTCGCGCGGGTGAGGATGATCTCGGGAGACTCCGCGCCTTCGACGTTTTTCGGCAAGCGGCCCTCGACGAGCTCGAGCCGCTGCTGCATCGCCGGACTGAGCAGGGCAAGTCGAACGGAAAGGTCGTCGTACTCGGGAAGCGTCTGCACGGCGTCAAGAAGGGGGCTCACGATCGACGGCGTCGCGTCGCGCGCTACCGCGTGAAGATTCGGCGGCAGATTCTCGATCGCGAAGTCGGCAAGGGTTTCGACCTGCTGCGGAGTCGCCTCGGGAATGTAGGCGGTCGGGTCACCAACGAGCGCGTGCACGAGCACATCGGCCCTCGGGCCCGCGGCAGCGACTGACTCGCGGGCGCCGTCATCCACGCGCTGTGCAATGAGAAACGGAGCCGCAAGCACAAGAGCGCTCGCGAAGGCCACAACGAGAAGAGTCGCGATGTGCAGGGGCAGATCGCGAAGCGCGCGGCGCACGGTGAGAGAGATCACTCGCCACCCCATCTCAGAAGTTCAGCGGGGCGCACAAAGGCACGCCCGCGGGCGACGACCAGCACAACAATGGCGAGCACAAGGCCGACCCCGAGATCGAGCAGCAAAAATTGCAGCCACGGCAACTCGACGATCACGCTCGGCACCGGCGGTTCGCCATTGGGAGACGACGCGACAAGAGGGCCGACGAGAAGAGCGAGAAGGATGCCGATGACGGCACCCAGAATCGCCCCGAGTGCGCCGGTGATCAGCGACTCGAGAGTCACAAGCGCGACGAGCTTGGGCCGCGGCACACCGATGGCCGCGAGCTGAGCGAGCTCGAGCCGCCTGCTGCGCAGACCAGCCGTCGTGTGCATTACAAATCCAATCGCGGCGAGAAGCGCACCGGCGAGAATCGTGAGCCACAACGCGATCGGCGTCGCGACGCGCAACGGTGACTGCTGAAGCGAAACCGCGAGCACTTCAGCGCTGATGGCCTCGGGGTTGCTCGACTCGAATGCTCGGCCGCCCCCCTTCTCGACATCGACCCACCATTCGTCGGCGAAATCACGCGAGCTTCCGGCTTCAACGAGCGCGCGTTCGAGAAGCGTATGGTCGACGACGATTGTCAACTCGCCGCCGACTCCGCCCTCTTCCACTTGCGAGTAGGTCGCCGAACCCGGCACGGTGGCCGTGGTTTCAACGATCTCGATGTTGACAACGGCGCCGCCCACAAACATTGCAATTCGCTGCGGCGCGACGAGGTGCTCACTCGTGGCGATCTCAGTGGGGATAACAGCGGGAACAAACTCTGCGGGCTCCCAGCCGACGAACGCAAAGGTCACGGGCGACGTCTCGTACCCACCGGGAATCACCGAGTCGAACGCGAGCTGCCCCTCACTCGGAGCACCGACAGGCAGAACAGTGCGGTACTGGTCAACGGTGAACCATCCGGTCGACTCACCCTGCACACCGTCTTTTGTCTCGTCCTCGCGAACAATCTCGAGGTCATCGACGACTGTCGTCACCGTCAAAGGCTGCTCGAAGCCGAAGCCGATGATGAACGTCGCGGTCACACCGACGAGGCGCACGTTCTCGAGTTGGGTCTTGCCCTCGACCAGTCGCTCGACGCCGTCGACCGGAACCTCGCCCCAGTTGACAGTGTGAAGAACTCCGGAGTCATCTTCGAGAACGGCAACGAGCAGGGCCGTGACGCCCGCGGGCGGCAGACTGGAGTCGCCGATTCGAACTGTCGCGTTGAGGCCGCTGATCGTGCCCGGGATTTCGATGCCTTCGCTTGTCGACACAGAGGTATCGAGGGTCGAGTTGATGACATCGCCGCCGAGCTCGCTCAACCGCCCCCTGTCGATGAGGGCGCGCGCCTCGCCCGGCAACGCGAGCACCTGCACGGCGAAGCGGCTGCCGCCGAACTCGGCGCCAATGCCGCTGTCACCGCCCAAGCGACCGGGAGATCGGAACACCGGCGCCGCACCGCCCTGCGGTTCGACGAGCGTGCGGCCGGGTGCTCCGACAGCCAGATCTGCCTGATCGACCTGCGACTGCTGCCAAGTAGCGAGGAACGACAGGCTGAACGTACCCACGGCGAGCGCGAGGCTCAGCAGAAGTACAGCGGTTGCCGCACGCTGAGCGCGGCGGCCGATCTCCCACGCCGCGAGGGGCAGAACGAGCCCGCGTGCGCGAGAACCGAAATGGCCAACGAGCCGTGCGACGAGCGGCAGCAGTCGAAGGCACCCGAACGCACCCGCGAGCAACACGATTGCCGGGCCGACAACAAGAATCGGGTCGATCGCGAGCGACGAAGAACCATCAACGGGTGTTTTGTACGAACTGAGCTGCGCGTAGGCGACCCCCGCAAGCACAAGCAGCGCGATATCGAGACCGGTTCTGGTCACCTTCTGGCGCCCTCGGCTCTTCGTCTCGTCGGCGGTCGCTGAACCCCGGGTCAGCAGCGGCGCGATCAGCACAACGATAAAGGCCGCCCCCGTGACACCGGCAGTGAGCCAGGCGAGCGGAGTGACAGTCGCGGTCGCGGGAACCCCGGCAGAAACCGCCGCCGGTATTGCGGCAAACGCTCGGTAAACGAGCGTTGCGAGAAACGGACTCACGAGGGCTGTCACAAGGCCGAGCACCACGGCTTCGACGACGGCGAGCGCCAGCACGTGACCGGTCGATGCGCCGCGCGACCGCATGAGTTGACGGTCGCCCGCACGCGCATCGGCGAGAAGCCTCGCCGTCTGACCGATCGCCGCGATGGCAAGCACAAGCAGAAGCAGGCTCACGACGATTACAGTCGAGCGCGTGACGATCAGGCCAGAGGCGACAGAACGCACGCCCTCGCCCACGTGCGAGTCATAGAACAGGCTCGCGCTCGCGCTGCCGAGTGCCTGCCGCATGTCGAAGTCGGCATCGTCGAGGCGCTCGGCCAGGGGACCAAGTTCTGCGACACTCGTGCCGCTCAGGTCGGGGATGACGGTGAGTTCAATGCGGCTCGGCTGCACGTCGACCGCCGAGAGCCCGCCATCGCCGACGATCAGCGGGCCAAAGGCGTGGATCGGCTCGAAGTCCATAATGCCCGGGCGCGGAAACGCCGGGTCGTTACCGTTGCCGCCGAGCAAGTCTGAATCCCAGAACTCGTCCGTCTCGTCAATGGCGGCATAGATGGCTCCGACGGTGAGCTCGGTGTCGTCAACCGTGAACGTGTCACCGACGCCGAGGTCAAAGACGGTGGCGGCGGACTCTGGCAGCGCGACCGTGAGCGGAGCCGCGACATCCACCCATTCGCCCTCGATGAGATCCGCATGGTCTTCGATGCCATCGAGTTCGGCGTAGTAAGCGGAAACCGGATTCGTCGACTCGAGACCCGCCGCAAAGAGGTTCGTTACGGCGCGGCTCGTGGTGTCGAGTGTGGCTGCCGGGCCGAGGATCACGCTCAGCTCTGACTCGACGAGTTCGCGAGTGTCGCCGACGGTCTCGCTCGGATTCACAAGGGTGATGTCGACGCGGGACTGGCTGTCTGGCAACTCAGCGAGCGCCGAACTCACACCGTTTTGCTCGGTCGTTGTGACGAGGATCCCGAGTGTTGTCAGCAGCGTGCACGCCAGGATTGTGACGCCAAGCACGGCACCGATGAGGCGCCACTGGGCACGCCAGCGACGCACCGTTGTGCTCACCAGCCAGCTCACGCACAAACCCCCATCGGTCGTCACACTGGGGATGAGACTACCTAATGAATGGGCAAGCCTCGACAGGCGCGGCCTGGATGTCGCGTCTGCTGCGGCATGGATATCTCGTCCGCTGCCCGGGCACGCGACGGCGGCACGGGCTGTAACCCGGGCCACGGTGCCGAACCCCTGCCGCGACCTCGCAAACTCCCGAACGCCCGGCGAGACTCCGCGAGTGCGTCAGGCGTCGAGGCCCGCCACGAGTGCGCGGCCAATTTGTGTGAGCTGCTCGACTTGCTGCGGGCTGAGTTGCGCGAACGCTTTCTCCCGCACGTCAGTCGCTTGTCTCGGCGAAACATGCCGCACGAGATCGATGCCGGCCTGGGTGAGCTGCACGATGCGCACGCGACGGTCGTCGGGGTCGACGCTGCGCGCCATCCAGCCCGACTTCTCCATGCTCGCGACGGCGTGGGTGATGCGGCTCACCGAATACCGTTGCGTCGCGGCAAGTTCGCCCATCGTCATGCGCCGGTCGGGCGACTCGTACAGAAACACGAGCACCTTGTAATAGGCGTGCGGCAGGCCGCCATCGCGCTGCGACTGCCGGTCGAGCGCATCGTCGAGCACGTGACTGGCAAGCACGAGGGAACGCCACGCTTCGTTCTGCTCACGAGTGAGGGCCATGCATCCACTCTATGGGAATACTTGAGATCTCAACTAAGTTGGACTGAGTGCGACGTGAGATACCCAAGCGCCGCAGAAAGGCTCACCATGACGAACGTGCTCGCCGCAGACACCTCCATGGGCGCAGTGACGCTCAAGGTCGGCAATATCGACGCGATGGCGAAGTACTACCGTGATGGCGTCGCCCTCGAAGTGCTCAGCGAGGAGGCGGGATCCGTGACACTTGGCCGCGGAACCACTCCCGTTGTGATTCTCGAGCACGCACCGGAGCTGAAGCACGCGTCCCCGCGCGATGCCGGGCTCTTTCACACGGCGATCCTTTTCGACAGCGAGGCTGCTCTCGCGGCAGCCGTCTATTCGGTCGCACAGCTCTACCCGAATACGTTCACGGGCAGCTCCGACCACCTCGTGAGCAAGGCGTTCTACTTCACCGACCCCGAGGGCAACGGCGTTGAGCTCTACTGGGACCGCGACCGCTCCACCTGGAGCTGGACCCACGGCACGATCGAGATGGGCACCCTCTTTCTCGATCCCAATGCGTTTCTGCAGGAGAACCTCACCCAGGAAGCCGTCGACCAGCCCATGATCGGCGGCGCGTCGGTGGGTCACGTGCACCTTCAGGTCGGCGACGTTCAGAGTGCTCACGACTTCTACGTCGACAAGCTCGGCTTCGAGCAGACGATCAACTACGGCGGCACCGCACTCTTCGTGAGCGCTGGCGGGTACCACCACCACATGGCGATGAACGTCTGGAACTCCGCGGGCGCAGGCCCGCGCCTGCCCGCTCTTGGCCTCGGCCAGATCGACATCACGGTTCCGACGACAGAAGATGTCGCATCCATCACCGAAAGACTCAAGCATTTCGGGGTCGCGACGCGCGACGACGGCCAGACCGTGTCGTTTGATGACCCGTGGGCGAATCTCATCCGCGTTTCTGCCTGATCTGCCCCTAGTCTTGCGGCATGACAACTCCTCTTCCCGAGCTGCTCGCCAAGGTCGAAACGCTCAACGACCCCGCTAACCCGTTCACGTACGTCGTCGAAGACGGCAAGATCATCGGCAAATGGGACATCGTGAAGGCCCAGTCGCTGTTCCCGACCGAGTACAAGACGATCGACAAGAAGTTCGCTGTCATCATCACGCTCGATGAGGGCAAGGGCACCTGGAAACCGCGCGAGACCGACTCTGAGACTCGCTCGAAGGTCGACGCGAGCGGCATCAGCTTCGGCGGAGAAGCCAACACGTTCTCGGGCAAGCGCACGCAGAAGTCGTTCAGCTTCACACTCGGTGGCGTCAACAAGACCGAAGACGGGCTCAGCCCCGTGCTCAAGTGGTCATTCGACTCCGACAAGATCAAGGGTCCGCTCTTCGACTTTCTCGAGGCCGAGGGCTGGAAGCGCAAGAAGGGCCTCTTCGGCTAACTCGATACTGTTTTCCATACGGCGCTGGCGCGCCTACTCAACCAGCGCCCGTGGTTAGTCGACGAGCTCGTCGATCTCCGTGATGACATCCCACGCGCCATCCTCCTCGTTCGAGAGCACGACAACGTCGATGTCCTGTTCGAGGTAGTGGCGCACGATGCCGCTCGCGCCCGTGTTCATACCGTCTTTGTAGTACGAGCGCACGGTGCCGTCTTCGTTGAGATCGAACTCGAGACCGAAGCCGTACTTGGTCTCTTCGTCGTGCTCGACCTGGGGCGAGAAGAACTCCTCCGTGTACTCGGCGTCGAGCAGGCGACCGTCTTGCACGGCGTCGAGAAACTTGAGCAGGTCGGCGGCGGTGACGTGCGCACCGTCGGCCGGTGAGCCGATGGGCGGGTAGCTGTAGATGTTCGACTTCCAGGTGCCGTCTTCGCGGCGGTCCCAGCCCTCGGCGATGCGAGGAGCGGCGTCGCGTCGGTCGTAGAAGCCCGAGTCACTCATGCCCGCTGCGGCGAAGACCTCGTCGAAGACATACTGGCGGTAGGGAACACCGGTGACCTTTTCGAGCGCGAGCCCGGCGAGGATGTAGCCGACGTTGCAGTAGCGGCACTCGACACCGGGGTCAGCGTTCGGCTCCTTGTTGACGAACTGCGGCAGGTAATCCTTTGTGTCGATGAAGCGGTAGTTCGGAGTGTCAACGAAGAGGTCTTCGTATGACTCGCCGTCTTCTTCATCGGCGTCATCGCGAATGCCGCTCGTGTGGGTCAGCAGGTGCAGCAGGTTGACCTCAATCGGAATCTGCGTGCCCTCGAGCGCATCGACGTAGTGGTGAATCGACAGCTCGAGATCGAGGTTGCCCTTGCCGACCTGCTGCAGCACCGCGACAGACGTAAAAAGCTTGGTGATGGATGCGACGTCGAAACGTGTGTCGAGCGTGTTCGGCACGTTCCACCGTCGACTCGCCAGCCCGGACGCGTGCTCGAAAATCGTGCCGCCGGACTTTCGCACAAGCACTACCCCGTTGAAGTCGTGTTCTTCGAGAAATGCGGCGAGTGCTGAGGTATCCATGTGTCGAGCCTAGCGAGGCGCATAGCATTGGTGCGTGCCCGGCCTCCGTCAGATCGACCCGCACCTGCTGAGTCGGGTCGCGATGGTTCCCGTGGCGCCCGTGCTTTTCGCGCAGGGTAAACGCCTGCGCCGCACGACCCCGCTGTTGCCGGATGCCGCGCTGCCCTGGTCGGGACGCTTCGACTCGCGCACCTCGACCGGCCAACCCGCGCTGCGGCTGCTTGTGCTCGGCGATTCGACAGCGGCCGGCGTCGGCGCGCAAACACAGAACGAAGCGCTTCCCGGAAACCTCGCCCGCGAACTCGGCACCCGATGGGGCATGGATGTCGCGTGGATCGCGATGGGAGCGAACGGGGCCACGGCGCACGACCTCGTCGAGCGCTTTCTGGGGCCGGCGACTGCGGAGCCCTACGACTTCGTATTCCTCACTATCGGCGCGAATGACGCCCTCGGTATCCGCTCGCGCCGAGCGTTCGGGCGCGACCTGCGCGTCATCCTGTCGGCGCTTCGAACAGCCTCGCCCGACGCCACGATCATGATGTCGTCGCTGCCCGCCTTCTTTCGGTTCGTGCTGCTCCCGAACCCGTTGCGCTTCAATCTCTACCTGCACTCGCAGAACCTCGAGCGCGAGGCGCGCCACGTCGTCGCTGACTACCCCGGTGTCATCATGTCTCCTCCTCCACCGCCCTACACAGAGGGCTTCTTTGCCACAGATCTTTTTCATCCCTCGGCGAGCGGCTATCGCGACTGGGCAGAGTTCGCCGTCAACGACGCCTTCGAGCGCGGGCAGCTCACATGAGCGCCGGACGCGGCGAGCGCGGCACCGCCCCTCGCGTGAACTCCGTGACAGCTGACCGCATCGGCAACGCACTCGCGAGCCAGCGCGCCCGCCGCGGGGTTGGCTACGGCAGCCGACTGCTCGCCTTTGTGCTCGCGCCCTACCTCTTTCCGCAGAGCCGCGTGATCCTCTCCCACCTTCCTGTGTTGCCCGAAGCGGAAGCCGATTGGGAGGGAACCATTGACGGCCCCGACCCTCTGCGCCTGCTTGTGCTCGGCGACTCAACAGCCGCCGGCGTGGGCGTCGAGTCGATAAGTGATGGCCTCGCTGGCAACCTCGCACGTGAGCTCGCCGCAGGCCTCGGTCGCGGCATCCACTGGAGCGTTATTGCCCGATCGGGAGCGACGACCGGCGAGATCCGCAACTTCTTTCTCGGGCTCGCCTCGCGACAGCAGTTCGACATCGTGTTTGTGACGACCGGCGTCAATGACGTGATGCAGCTGCGCACAAAACGCGCGTTCGCGTCAGACCTCGCGCTCATTCTCGACGGCCTCGAGACTGCATCGCCGGATGCGTCGATCATTCTCGCGGGCATCCCTCGCATGGAGCACTTCACCTCTCTTCCTGATCCGCTTGGCACGATTCTTGGTGCACGGGCGTACCGCATGAACACCGCTGCCCATTCGGTGCTCGCGGCACACCCGCGCGTTGTGCACACTCCGCCGTGGCCGATCGAGGCCCCTGGCTTCTTTGCGCGCGACAATTTTCATCCCTCCGCTACCGGCTATGCGGCGTGGGCACGGAAGGCTGTGGACTATTGGCTGTCACGTCGCTCGGTGAAGTAGTAGAGGCGATCGAGGCCGCGCGCCGATCTGACAACCGGATGCTTGTCGGCATCGCGGGCGAACCGGGCGCGGGCAAGTCGACGATCGCCGCGCTCGTTGTCACGGCGCTCGGCCCGACTGCTGCACTGCTGCCGATGGATGGCTACCATCTGCCGCAACAGCGCCTGCGCGAGCTCGGCCGGCGCGACCGCATGGGGGCTCCCGACACCTTCGATGTTCCGGGGTTCGTTGACGCGGTTGCGCGCGTAAAGAATTCAGGCTCGACACAGTTCGCTGCAGACTTCGACCGCGAGATTGAAGAACCGGTCGCCGACGCACTTGCATTCGGGCCTGAATTGTTGACGATAGTCGTCGAAGGAAACTACCTTTTGCTCTGGCCCGAGGTGCACGAGCTGCTCGACCTGACGTTCTTCGTCGAGGTCGACGCCGCGATCAGGCAGCAGCGCCTCATTGAGCGTCACATTCGCTTCGGCAAGTCACCGCACGACGCGCGCGCCTGGGCTCTCGGGCCCGACGAGGCGAACGCCCGCGTCATCCATGAGTCCGCTGCCCGGGCAGACGACGTGATTCGCCTGCCCTAGCCGCCCCGCGCGAGTCGCCGCCCTAGCCGCCCCGCGCGAGTCGCCGCCCTAGCCGCCCCGCGGAGTTGTGAGTTGCGCACCCTCGCGGCGCGAAGGAAGGTGCCGAACTCACAAGTGCGCGCGAAAAAGCCCCCGCACCGAAGCACGGGGGCCTTTTCAACAGCGCTACACGGTTGTTGACTCTGGAACAACGTCAGCCGCAGGCTTCTGCGCCCAAGCCGGCAGCGACGGCTTCGCGAAGAAGATCGACGCGATGATGCCGATGACCGCAACCGCCGCGGGAAGGAACATCGACTGCCCCATCGCGGCGCTGAATCCCTCTGCGACCGCGTCGGGCATCGAGCCGCTGAAGCCTTCGCCGCTGGCAGAAGCACCCGCGCCAAGCTCGGCCGTGAGGCGTGCCTGCATGAGCGCCGCGATTGCTGCGGAACCGAGAACCGCACCAATCTGGCGGGTCGTGTTGTAGACACCCGAGCCGGCTCCGGCGAGGTGCATCGGCAGGTTGCGGGTTGCCGTCGATGACAGCGGCGCCCAAATGCCGGCGTTGGCGAGTCCAAGCAGGGCCGCCGGGAAGAGCAGCACCCAGATCGGCACATCCGGCGAGAGCAGCGTGCCGAACCAGAACAGCGCGATGGCGAGAAACACGAAGCCCGTTCCGGCGATCCAGCGCGGGTTGACCCGGTCGACGAGCTTGCCGACGACGGGTGCGAGACCGCCCGAGATCACGGCCATCGGGATGAGCATAAATGCCGACTGCGTGGGGGTCAGCTCGCGCACCGACTGGAAGAAGATCATAAGCGGCAGCACCATTCCGGTGATGACGAAGCCCATGGCCGTGATGGCGATGTTTGCGAGCGAGAAGTTGCGGTCTTTGAAGAGACCGAGCGGAAGCAGCGGCTCACCCTTCTGCACCGCCTGCCAGATGACGAAGGCAATAAGAACGACAACTCCGGTGCCGATGAGCAGCGGCACGGTGATGAAGCCGGTGATGGTTCCCCAGTCGTAGGTCTCACCTTCCTGCAGGCCGAAGACCACGAGGAAGAGGCCAACGCCCGACAGCACAACGCCGAGGATGTCGAACTTGTGCGGGTGCGTTGTGAGCGACGGAACGAGGCGCCAGGCGAGAACGAAGGCGACGATTCCGACGGGAACGTTGACGATGAAGATCCACTCCCAGCCGAAGCCGTCGACGAGAACGCCACCGAGAATCGGGCCCACGAGTGTTGCGACTCCGGCGGTAGCGCCCCAGAGTCCCATTGCTGCACCGCGCTTGTTCGGCGCGAAGATGCGGGTGATGACAGCCATCGTCTGCGGCGTCATAAGCGCCGCGCCCAGTCCCTGAACGACGCGGGCGATGATGAGCATGTTGATGTCGCCGGCAAGACCGCACCACAGTGACGACAGCGTGAAGATCACGAGGCCCGACAGGTAGAGATTCTTCGGGCCGAAGCGGTCGCCGAGGCGACCGGTAATAAGAAGGGGCACGGCGTAGGCGAGCAGGTAGGCGCTGGTCACCCAGACGACTGCCGCGATCGACGCGTCGAGGTCTTCAATGATCGCGGGGGTCGCGACCGAGACGATCGTCGAGTCGACGAGGATCATAAAGAATCCGATGACGAGCGCCCAGAGCGCTGGCCACGGCTTTGCTATTACTTCTGGCTGGTTCATTTTCTAGTCCTTGATGGTGTGCTGGAGGCCCGCAGGTTTCTGCGCCTCCCAGTCGATGGCGCCGCTCTCGAGGTCGACGATGAGTTGTTCAAGCCAGGCGACCTCGGCCTCGTGCATGGCGATGAGATACGGCGCGTCGAGCAAAAAGCGCGCGGGCACCCCCTTCGCCTGAACGTCGGCGTATTCGCTCATTCCCTGCTCGCGATCGACGGCGAGGGCCGCGAGTCGGGTGCGAAGGAGCTGAACGACCTTGGGTAGTGGCAGGTTGTGGGCCTCGCCGATGGCGAGCGGAAAGCGCGGATATTCGTTAATCGGTTCGGCGATGAGTTCTTCGACCCGATCGAGAAACTGTTCGTGACCGTCGTCGGTGATCTCGTAGGTTGTGCGCTCTGGCCGGTTGCCCTCGCGGTCGATGCCCGTGGCACGCACGAGTCCGGCTTCTTCGAGCTTGTTGATGGCGTGATACAGC
>Ga0247805_1000160_pt1 | contig 41645 bp, 75 predicted proteins | sample UWRJL044104R1_FD_180930 | JGI IMG/M metagenome (GOLD analysis project Ga0247805, IMG submission 180930) | Plant litter microbial communities from Arlington Agricultural Research Station in Wisconsin, United States - UWRJ-L044-104R-1 | ecosystem: Environmental > Terrestrial > Plant litter >...
AAATGCAACAGATAAGGTTTGGATATTTTTTAGAAGCACACAAGGAAACGGAGCAGTATCAAGAACACGTTTTAATGATTCCTCAATTACAATAACGGCAACGGCAACGGCATTTAGTTCTGTTTTTGATGTAGTACGTATTTATGATGCAATGGCTTATGTGTCTAAATACATTGGCGGTAACGCTATAAACGCACCACGCTGGGATTCAGGTGGAGAGTTTTATAATGTATTCATTACAACAGCTCAATTGATGCGACACTTAAACGATAAACCGTTTAATATTACACAAAAATACATTACAGAGAAATATTTACCTCAAGTTTTTGGCGGTGTTCAAATTGATGATGAAGAGGAAGTGTTTTATGGTCGTTATCCAGACTTTTACCGTAATTATGAAATAGGTGCTTTCCTTGTTGAACCTACAGATTATAAAGATACTTGTTCTCATTTGTATTACTGTAACCTGATGGATGTGAAGTATGAAAACTACCAATCACAAAAGGAAACAGAAAAAGATTATACTAATGATATAGTGCATGGAGAGGCGCAATATGCTTATCCAAATATAAAAGGTCAAAACACAAAAGATGTTTCAATAGGAGTTATATTTGATAATCAGCTTATAGAAACAACACGTATTAAAGCGTTAAGCCTTTCTGATACATCAGCAACACAAGATGATAACAAGATATTCGGTATTGATTGTATAGTAAATACAGGTGGATTAATATCCGAAACGCAAACAGCATTCTTACAGCATACTGTTGAAGATGGGAAACTGATATTGCGTAACCAATCTGAATTTGATTGGTCTATACTGGGTATAGTTCCCGGAAATCCATTTACAATTAATTCAGGTGTAAACAACTATCCTGTAAATTACACCGTTGTGTCGGTGGTTAAAAACGCAATAACTCTTGAAATAAACCCATCTTTTACGTTAGTAGGTAACACAGGAATAAACACACGTTTCACATACTTTGCAACTGCTGATTTAATAAACAGAACCAACGAAGGGTTTAACCTTGTTAGTGGGTTAAATAGCAACGATAAGACAGGTAATTTAAGGTTTACAGTAAGTAGATTAGTAAGAACTTATTATAATGAGTTTAACGCTACTATTTGCCTTAATACAACAGCCAACATAAAGGTTACAAAGTACGACAACAACCCGAATTTGATTACATCAATGGGTTCAGGTACAAGTAAGCAAATACCAATCAAAGAAGGTGGAGAATTTAGACCTTCAAACCCTATACTAACGCAGCGTATAATATCCACCAAAATTACCTGTTCATTAAAAGAATGGTTTGATTTAGGTAGGGGATTAAAACAATACAGGGGATTTGTTAGATTGATAGATCCAAATGGTTTACCTGTACGTGTATTTATACAAAGCGGTAAGTTTAATATTGAAACAGCAGGCGTATATGGGGATGATGTTTTATATGGTAGTGCTGATATAGTAGGAGAAGAAATGTATGATACAGGAGTGCTTGAAATATTCCACACTAACGGTTTAATAATAGTTAACAATGAGAATATGCCCTCAGAGCATAAATTTGAAGTTGACGAATACGGAAAATTAAGTATCTTTGATGGCACGGGTTATTTAATATTTCCACCTACATTATTTAATTCAGTTACTATAAACGGCAGGGGATATAAAAGTAAAGTAGAGCTTATAAAAGCGATACAGGCAATAACACCAAATTAATTATTATGGTTGAGTTTATCAGGATAGAGCATACAATAGAAGAAGCAAAGTACTATAGATATAGCCCTATAGAAAATACTGATATGCAATATATCGACGGAATACAGCTATTGCCAAATAACCCATTACCATACATACAAAGGACAAATAACAAAGATGGGATAGAATTAGAGGATTTTGTAGTTTACGTTGTTGATTTATGTGGAAATGAATTAGCTGAAATAACCGATTCTTTTGATATTGTTACAGTATTTCAGGATGCAAACGGAAAACCGCAAGTTGAATGGTCTTTAAAAAACGTACCTTATGATGCAGGAGGCGATTTAATCCTGCTAAAAATAGTACAGGGTGCTAATGACATAATGTACACAAGCTACTTTAGGTTAACGGATCAGGACAGCCAATATACAACCCGTTGGGATTATAAACACGATGCAAACGACACTATGCTATCAACACAGTTAAAAGTGTGGTACAGGCAAAGTAAATCAACTTTTAATAGCCAGTATTATAATAATATTGTTGATGGAGGTATCATAACAGCAAATAAGAGATTATCTAAATACGAAAGATGGTTCACTTCAATAGTAGATAAAGACTTCTTTGAGTTATTTAAAGAAATGTTTGTGTCTAGATATATATACGCTAATTCTATGCGTGTAGATATGAATGAGGATATAGAAACACCAGATATCGATGATATTGAAAACTATTTTGAAACAGAGTTTAATATTTGGGTTAATAAAAAAGACACTTACGACCCGCTATATGTTCCTGTTGTTCCACCCGATCCTATACCGTCAACGCAAGTTATAGTTTTAGATTCGGTTTCATCAGACAATAATACACAGGTTGAATACAATTTCCATTTTGAAAACTTTGCACCTTCTTATGTTAGTTTACAATATAGCACATCCCCAACAACGGGATGGACAGGAACGAATACAGGAAGCCCAACAAGCCCACGAATAAATACAGTTCCTAATCACAGGACTGAAAGTTTATATTACAGGGTCTACCACGAAGGATTAGACATAGCGTCAAACGTATTACAATTACCTGTACCAGCTATTTTGATTACAGGTATAACCGCAACACCAAATTACTTTAGTCAATCAGGTAATGCATATACGTTAACTTATAATATCATTGGTTATACAGTTTCTGGTTTCTTAAGCTTTGAAGGTTCTAAGGATAATGTTGTTTGGCGTAAAATGAATTATACTGATGGAAATGAAAATCCAAAAACCATAAATACACCATTCTCACAAACACAATTCAGGTTCTTTAGAATCAGAGATAGAGTTGAAGGTAGAGTATCTAACACATTTACAATTATACTATAATGGAATATACATCATTAGAGATTAGAAAAATAGGCTCAAAATCATGGGCGGTTATTCCAAATGGAATAGATGCAGATTTACGATGGCAAAGTGATTATACTGGCGGTGGCTTTGGTAACTTTATTACAATAAAGTCTATCAATGGGGCGCAAGAGTGGAAAAACATTCCTTATACTGTAATTAGTTATACCGATGTAGTTACTCCCGCTAATAACAGACCTTCATTCTCTAGCCCACAAGAATTTCAAATATACGCTAAACAAACAGGTTTTTTCGTAGACGGGGATAGCGGAACAGGCACGGCTACTTCCTTTAATGAATTAACAGATACGCCTGATACAAAAACAGGAAGCGCAGGAAAGGCTGTTGTAGTTTCTTATGATGAAACACAGTTAGAATATGAGCTTATCCCAATAATAAATGATTCAACTGATATCCCGGATTTCCCACAAGAACTTATAGAAGGTAAATACCTTAAAGTAGTCGGTGGTGTTTATACTTTAGTTGACGCTATTGAAGGCACACAAAACAACATAGGTAAAAAGGTAATATTAGGATATACAGATGCCACACCAACAATTAATTTAGCTGTTACAAGAGCTAATCAAATAGGCTTTGTAGTGTCTGAACAAGAAACACCTGTTTTACTATATTTTAGAAGCATTACAGGAACGTTTCCTATAAAGCAGTATAATTATATATTCTTAGCAGGAAAAGGCACTTACGGAACAGGAAATACAACAGTAACATCCGGGATGTTGTATGCCCTCCCAACAACATTTGTTACACCTGAAGAAATAGAAGATGATCCAAATTCAGTAACTTTTAATTTAGATCCAGTTGTTGATGGGGATTTCGTGACAAAGGCAAATACAACATTTTGGGATTTTAGCGATAGCACTTACCCTGATGATGGTATGAACTTTTATTTCAGCTATACGGATGATGGTGTATTATATTATGCATTGTTCGTTGGAGATCCAAATTCTGTAGATCCTGTGGGTATTTACGGGACAGGTGGAACACCATTTACTGAAGATGATTTCGTAACTACTACAAACGACACAGTTCAGCCTATACCCGATCCAAAAGATACATTATGGATTAAGTCAAACGGAGATTTAACTAAAGCACAAAGGGTTGGAGATATTTTATATGGGATATTAGACCAATATACTGGGGAGGAAATGACCCTGGAAAAAACTGACCCGGCTGAAGTAAACGGTATAACTGTTTTTTTAGTTGGAGAAGAATATTTCAAAAGGGTTAACCCTAGGGGTGTTTACAATATAAGATGGTTCGGAGCGAAAGCTGATGGCTCAGATTGCTCTGAAGCAATATTGCTTTGTATGAACTCCATACCAACTACATCAAGCCTTTATCCTTTATGGGGAAGGTCTACAATATTTTTCCCTAAAGGAGATTGGATAGTCAACCAAACAATAAGTCCTGATTATCCAATAGGATTAGTCCTAAGAGGTGTCGGACAGTTTTCAACAAGTATAACAACAACAAATGATAGCGGAGATATCTTTGATTATACGGCATATGTAAATGTTACAACTGAAGATATAGTTTTTATTCATAAAACAGAATCGGATAGAAGTACATGGACTAATACGCTATTTAATATGAATGGTACAGGCGGTGGACGAAACTTTGTTGTTAACCGTTGTTACTTCTTTGGATTCAATAAGATACAGAAGTTTAATACTACTCAAAACGAAGACACAAACTATTGGTCTAACTGCACTGTTGCTGATTGCAATACATTTATAGACTCAGAAAATCCGCAAGGAGTTTGCAACCATTTTGATAATATAACATGGGGAGGTGGTATTAAAAATATATTTGATGTTGCAGGTTTCCAAAGTACACTTATAACAAATGCTAATATAGTCATAGATGGATGTGTACTTAAATTTAAAGATATAGCTTCTAAATATAACGATCAGGGTTTTACCTTTATAAATTGTAGGTCTGAGTGGACTAACGCTCATGCTGTTGCAAATACTCAACCTAAATGGATAGACGCAGCAGGCTCTAACATTGGGTGTGTGGTAAGGATGATAGACTGTCATAATATACAAGGGGTAGCACCACATTCAGGCGCGCTTTTATTTAATTTAGGGGCAGGAGGATTGCAGTTGAATATTCATGGAGGAGAACTTGAAGGTGGTTGGATTGTGTCTGAATCTGTTGTAAGCACAGATAGGCTAAATTATATAAACGTTCAAAATGCTTTTATTAAAGATAGAAGCCTATGGAGTTTCCCAACCTCTACAGGTTTTTATCCTAGCATTACCATATATGAGAATGAGCAGGATAAGACAAAGACTTACAGTTCCGTTCCTATGCATTACTACGGAGCTAATATGTTTCTTAATGATGGGTTAATGGTTAGCCAGAGAGATGATGTTAACAAAGCGATGACCTGGGGAGTACGCTCAGATGGTATAGCCTATGTTCAGACTCAACTTAAATCGGGAGGGGCTGCAAGTTTCTTAATTAACCCCTATTTAGGATCTAAGACAGGTATAGGTTTAGGTGTCGAGCCTGCTGAAATTTTAGAAGTAGGTGGTCAAGTTAGACTAGAGGCTGCCAATAAAGACGCTAACGCCCCAACATTAGGACAGGTTAAGACTCTTGTAAATACAAAATTAACAACACCTACTGGATCTACATCACAATACGTTAACGGTACTGGTGGTTTAAGTGACTATGCTCCATATACAGGATTAGTAAGCACAACAGGTACAGGTACATCATTAGTTACAGAATCAACGACTATAGGAACTGCCCTTGTGTTATTGCAGAATCAAATTACTGCTTCTGCTATAGAAAATACGACTATGACAGCAACGCCAACGCCAACAACTTTAAATTCTGCTTATCCAAGTGTACCAAACTTTTGTAGGGTATATACAACGGGAACTACAGACAATCCATATACTTGCGTTAAAATGCCTAGCGGAACATGGGTTATAACTCCAGGACTATCGTAACATTTTAAAACTATATAAATAATGAAAAATTGGTTAAAAATCGGTATTTGTTTGTTCATCTTAACAGGTTGTTTAATAGGTTGGAGTAGCGCAGACAGAGAAACAAGCAAACCAGGCCCCGAAGGAACAAATTCAACTTATAATCTTGCTTTTGATGTTCGTTCATGGACTCAAAGAATTAGATGGGTTTCCCCCGGTGTTGATACAGATAGTATTTTAGTACATGCATCAGGTAGTTGGGTAAGAAGGATTGCTCCAATATCTACACATTTAGCCCCTTATGCAACAACATCATCAATGAATACAGCCTTATCTGGTTACGCATCTTTAAGCGGGTCTTATTCAAACCCATCATTTATAAATTCATTAGCTTGGGCTAAAATAAGTGGTGCGCCAATTATACCTACAAATACAAATCAACTTACAAATGGTTCTGGATTCATTACTAGTTATACAGAAACAGATCCATTATTTAATAGTAAGTTTTCAAGTAAAACAACTTCTGATTTAATAGAAGGTACAAATCTATATTATACAGATTCTAGATTCGACACAAGATTTAACTCTAAAAGCACAACAAACTTACTTGAAGGCACTAATTTATATTATACGCTATCAAGGGCTAGAGCTTCTTTTGCAGCAGGCGTAGGTATTGATTTAAGTTCAGGAATAATCACAAACACACAACCTGATCCCGGCAGAATAATAAATACAGCAACAGTAGGCTTAAGTAAAGCAACATTAAATAGCTCTTATCCTAATGTTCCTGTAGGATATATGGTAATGTGTCCGAATATATTATTAGGGGGTGCTGTTTATATAAAAGCAACCGAAGCGGGAACATCAGATGTTTGGCAAACAGTATCTGCTCCACCAACATTATAATTTATGAAGTATTTAACCGAAAATATAAAGCCAATTTTAGCATTATTAGTAATGGTGTCAGGAATATCGTATATATTTGCAATATCATTTATACCAACAAATAATGATGTAGATCAGGGTATAATTGCAATAACAGCTTTAATGGCGGGTGTAAGCGGTTATTATTTTGGTTCTTCACAGGGTGCAGCAAAGAAAGACGAAACCATAAACGAAATGAGCAAGAAATAATTACGGTCTATTTACGGTTTAGGTTTATTATATTTGTATTAAATCAACCTAACTATATTATAATGACACTTAAAACTTTAGCTAACGGAATTGGAAAGGCAATTATAGTTTTAATTGTATTCGGATCTTTTGCCGTATGTTGTGGTACAACCCCCAAAAAAGAAATAGTAATTAAACAAAGTAAATTTATAAGAGCATGAGTTATTTAGTAGCAGAAATTGACGAAGCGTTAGCACAATCATTAAACGAAGGTTTGAGCGATGATAATAAGCCGGCATTCAGAAATGAAACGGGAACTAACTTTTACATTAAGCAGTCATACGCAGAAGATAACGGTATTAAAGATGTAATACAATTTAAACTTGAATTAACACAGGCTGAAGTTGATGGTACTATGCCGGTTGTTAAGACAAAACGTATCTACCCTTAATATGAGGATTGAAAACAAACATAAGCAGTATATGGAGTTAATTCCTATACTGCTTTTTTGCTTACACGCATCGCAGTTCTTTTTATTCTTTGCTACTTATATAACAGGAACGGTATATTTAACGGGGGAATTTCACGAAGGCGTTAGGCATTTTATAGAGTGTTCTTTGTTTGCATCTCTATTGCCTTTATTTTATATTAAGAAAATAGATAGGTGGTATGGATTGCCAAATCTATGTTTATGGGGGTTATTGGTATTATGGTTGAATAATCTTCCTTTTATAGTGCTAAAATATGAGGTTGGGGATTATTTTGTGATATCATCATTTATTATATATGCAGTTGTACTTATCTTTGCCTTAATGATATTGACAAACAGAGTAACAGGAAATGCTAAAATTTGATATAAAGCTATTAATTTTTGTAATTTTATTTCTTCAGATAGAACTTTCTGAGGCTGTAGGTTATGTTATGCCTATACTTTGCGGTTTGTCTATATTTACGGGATCTGAGATTAAGAACAAAACATTAACAGGTAGAGGTTTTTTAGTTAAGATGCTATACATATCAGGATTATGCCCTATGGCTTTCCATATTTTAAGGGTTTGGCGTCCTAGTTGGGATATAACACTATCTTTATTTATTGTTACTCTTCTTACAGATACTATAGTAACTCATGGATTCCCTGTATTATCGCAATGGGTATTAGGGCTTATTCAAAAACTAATAAATAATAAAAATAACACAAAAGAATGAAAGAAGTATTTACATCAATATTAAATGTGATAATGATGCTTTGGATTATATTCTTTGCCGGTTATCTATCTGCTGAATTATCAGAACAGAAAATAAGACTATTCAGGCGGTTATTTTGGTGCTTAAAGAAAAGAACATTAGAACCCCTTAGAAGTATCGATACGAAAAGGATTTACCTATGGTGTTACGCTTTAATACCTATATTGATAATGAATGTTTTGGTTATATCCAGGCAATTCAAAATAGGTAAAATGTATATACGTGCTGATTTAAGTTTTATTACCGGTGCTTTATTTTGGATAGCGTTTCCCTTGTTTGTAATAGGACTTATAAAAAAGAATAAAGAACAACTTAAAAAATAGAATTATGATATTTTATTACCATCCAATTATAGGGCTGCAATACGATTTCGAATTGGTTAAGAAGAGAGTGCCTAAAAAGGATATTTTACACGTAGGGAGTAAATATTTTAAAAAGAGAGAAACAAGGACAGATAACTAAAAAATATAATTATGCCAGTATTCGGACAAAGAAGTTTAGATAATTTAAAAGGCGTTCATCCTAATTTAATAAAAGTATTATCACAAGCTATTAGAACAAGCCCTGTAGACTTTACAATTACTGAAGGTGTAAGAACAGATAAAAGGCAAATTGATCTATATGCACAAGGTAGGACAAAGCCGGGTGTTATAGTTACCAATAAAAATGGAACTACTAATAAATCTAATCATCAGCCTAAAAAGGATGGTTTTGGTTACGCTGTTGACCTTTATCCTTTTATTGATGGTTCAGTAAGGGTTAATGAAAAATATGTAATACCTAAGCTAAAAGAGATAACAGACCATATTAAAAAAGTGGCTGCTGAACTTAAAATAAACATTGTATGCGGTATTGATTGGAAGAACCCATACGATCCACCTCACATTGAGTTAAAATAATTTGATTGTTTTTTGGTTAAGGAAGCGCATTTGTAGTAAGGTGCGCTTTTTTTAATGTAAAAAGCCTAAGTGGGATGCTTAGGCTTTTGTTTTATAATTTATTTAAAGGTTTATCAAATACTGGGTCATTTGGATCTACACAAAAATACGCTTCAGGTAATTCGTTATCTATTAAGCCGGACATAAGTTTGTTGTTATGGTTTTGGAATATCTGTTGTGTTGTCATTTTTGCCATTTTTCACAAATATTTTTAGTTTCTGAAATTAATATTGCCCCGAAAGATATTAAGGCAATAAAGTTAAAAAAATGATCTGATGATGATATTTGATTAATTGTATACATATTGTAATTAATATACAGTTTTGATGCCCCTACAAAAAAAATAGCCCATAAAAAACTAAACAAAAATAGAGTAAAAAATCTTATCATTACTTTAAAATTAATCCTGTTAATAATCCTATACCACCCCAAAACCAAGCTGATTTATACCATATAACAGGCTGTTTTTTAATTGCCTCTTGGTATTGGTAATTAAGGTAGTCTAAATCATATTCTGCTTCTTCTAACCGATGAATACTTAATTGTAAACTATCGTTTTGTTGTTTAATCACACCGTTAAGCTGATTGGCTACATCAAGGCAGTTATTATAAGATTCCTTGTAATGGTCTTTAGCCTTTAAACCTTTGTATATTTCAATGTAGGTGTGACGGGGTAAACATATCGTGTCTTGTGAATACATAAACCCGAATATCAACAAAGCTATTAAAGTGATTTTATTCCTCATCGATGTAGTTTTTAAGGTAGTTTACAATAGTGCTGTCTTTCATATCTTCCTTACTTAGTTTCCAAGGTTCGTGTTTAAGTAAGTTAACCAATGAATCCCCTTTTTTAACCGATTGCTTAGACTGCTCCTTAATATCGGTTGTGATATCCTTTATTTCATGCTTTTTAGCCTCTATACGGGGTTTAAATGTTTCGTAAGGCGCATTGTGTTCATTATTAAATAATATCCAGTAAAACAGACCAAAACCGATTATAGTAAATAAAGGCCATAAGATGTGTTTTTTATTCATAGTCCATTTTTGCTAATTCAGGGTTCATATTAATATTACCTATAACTACAGATAATTCTCTAGACCAATTCCCAAAACTACTATGATCTTCCGCCCATAAAAACCGATAACATTGCATATCATCTATAAGCCATAAATCCCCTTCTTCATTTTGAATAAAATCCCCTTCAAATATCTTAGTTCCATTTTTGTCTTTTATCCTTGTATATTGCTCAACAATTAAGTGCGGCTTTAAATCGTTTAATTCAGAAATCATTATTGCTGACGATTCAATATCAATATAACCCTTTGTTTCGGTATTATATATTCTAAACTCCAGTTGTCTATTTTCCATCATTATTCATTTTAGATTCAACATATTCGTATTCAACTTCCAAATCAGCCGTTTTAGTTTGGCTAATTGCTTCCCTATATTGCATCTTTTCGTAGTTGTGTATAAACCTTTGTAAAAGTTCATATTCTTTACAATGAACATTACTTTTTGATAGTTCAATATTCAGGTACTCAATAACCTGTTCATTTTCTTTAAGAGTTAAAGGCTTTGATTCATGCCTTTGCTTAATGTGTTGTGGCGAATTGTAGTTTAGCATGGTTTAATGTTTTTAATTTTACGGCCGTATTTACCTGTTGCTTTAAAACGTTCGGTGTGTTCTTGTTCAAAAGATTTTATTATACCTTTCGAAGCACTGAATAAAGATTCAAAAATAGCATTTTCTTTATCTTCTTTAGATGTACTAACTGTAGGTTGTGATAACATCATATTTACTTGTGATGCACCTATTGCTGAAATCATGCAAGCTAAAGGAACTGCTGAGCTGCGATAGCCTTTATTTAATCGGTAAATGCTTTTAGGCTTTTTATTTTTGTGTATTGTGAAATAGTTTGGTTTCATAACCTTGTTGTTTATTAATTTGTTGTTGTTTAATAGCTCTTTCATTCCCTTTGTATAACATAAAGCATACAATACATAGTGCAATACCACAAGCCGCAATTAAAGGCTTAAATAACCATTTATCCAACGATCGGTTAAAATCGTACTTTGTTGGATGTAACAACCCCATGTTACGAGGGGTTGTTTTTTGTTTGTATTGCTTAGGCATGGCTAGAACGGAAGATCATCGTGTTCTTCTTCCTTAAAGTTGTTATCAGGCTCAAACCTATCGTTATTAGCAGCCTGTGTTTGATTACCTTCTTTTTCTATTCGCCACGCTTGTATTGAATTAAAATACTTTGTTTCTCCTTGTGGGTTAACCCATTCACGGCCTCTCAAATTTATTGAAACCTTTACAGATTCTCCTACGTTATAATTATTAAGTAAATCACATTTGTCTTGTGTGAACTCAATAGCGATATGCTGCGGATATTGTTCTTCTGTAGTAACTACCAATTCACGCTTTCTGAAACCATTTGCGCCAAATGATGATGTTTCGCCAATTTCTTTTACTCTCCCTGATACTTCCATTTTTATTTGTTTTTACGTTTTTGTTCTCTTAAATAATATTGTCTTTCGTCAAGTTCTTTCGAAACATACCTTTTTTCTTTGTAAAGCCGTGCGTACATTTCATCTTCCATAAGCTCATTAAAATCATGTGCGCTTTCTGAATAAACCTTATGTCTTAAATGTGATTCTCTTGTTTCTTCGGGTATATTAAAATATTCTTCTTCGGACATTTTAATAAACAACTCCTTAGATGCTGCCATGTTAACTTAATTTAGCTTTTAATTCGTCTTTTAAAACTGATGTACGCTTTTTATCTTCAGTAGACAGTGTTGTGTATATTTTACCCAATTCATCTAATGATGTAGCTTTATTTAGCTTTTCTTCAGCCGTTTCTTTTGATTGTGCAGGTGGTGTGTTAGCTTTGTTTGCATCATCATCTTCAGCACCTATACAGACAAATGATTGTAAACCATAACGCCTTGCATAAGATATACCGCTGCCTTGAGCCTGGGCATCGTTAACTTTACTGTAAACAATCTCAGTGAAGCTTTCCATACTTTCCCCTGTTTCATGTAAAAGAATGGTTTTAACGTAGTTTTTACCATCTACATTTACTATAGGTTGAAGAACGGCTATACCATGATTATTAAGAACAGGCAAAACAGCTTCACGTATAGAATTAAGATCTGCATAACTGGATTTAAAGAAAGGGTTTTTACTTCCTTTTACCGCATTGCTCATTTCAGATTGAGCCTTTACAAAAGCAGTAGATATTTGTTTTATTGATTCACTCATAATTTAATTTATTTTGTTGTTAGTTCTAAAATGACTATAAATAGAATTGAATAATGGTGTATAGAATTTCATTTCATCTAAAACCGTATCTTTTGTAACACATGTTTTATTATATATTTGATTTATAGCTTTAAAGTGATTAACCCATTTATTTTCATCAATTGAATTATCTATTATTTCATAAATGGGTTTTAAACCATATATGTTAAGTCTGTTTATCCATTCAGATAAAAGAACATTACCGTTCTTAACATTCTTCGCAGCCCATAAATGTTGCTGAAACCTTCTTTCACTATAATAAGACCTTCCAACATATCTAATTTTGTAATCGGTAGGGTCTTTTAAAACATATATGTGATAATTTGTTTCCATTTTACTCCGTTAAATCATAAGTTAATGTAATAGTAGATGTAACCAATTTACCGCCTACCTTATATTGTGATTTTATAACACTCGGTATGCCGTTTTCTTCTAAAACCCTTTGCATTGTTTTCAAAGTAGGGTTTCCAGTTCCGTTTTTCCACCCTTCTAAAGTAGTGCGTGTAACTCCTAAAACCTTGTTTATACTGCCAGTGTGAGAAACTAGCATTTTGTAAACTTCTTTTCCTAAATTAATTTTCGCCATATATTTGTTTATTAGATTATTATAACACTGCAAACATACAATATTAACTTTAAAATAAAAATTAAAATTATCTTTTTTATTCAATTTCTTTTCCATTACTTTGCTCAAAACAATTAAACATTATTTATTATGTCAAAATTTACAAAAGGAAACTGGAATCATATTAATATAGGCTTATCTGATTTTCAGCAATCTGCAATAGTTTCAAAATCAGAAAATAGGGTTATATCACATTTATATCTTCCTGATAATGTAATTAATGAAGAGGATAAAGCCAATGCAAAATTAATATCATCAGCTCCTGAAATGTTAGAAGCCTTAATTGAAATAGTTAATCAATGGGATAAAGATATTATGGCAGCATCCTACATGATGGAAGTTAGGGAATTAATAAAAAAAATAACCGAATAATGATAAACCTATCCAAATACCCTAAACACCTTCACGCTATATTACTACATGCAGAAGGCTTTAAAGAGAGAAACCAAAAATCAATTTATAATTATAATAAAAGTAAAGATGGAAATAAAAACTAAAGATGATATTTTAAAAATTATAAAAACTATACAATGCCATCCTGACACAAATTATTTTGATGTTTATAATCCAGTTGATAAATATTGGGATATATATTTTCAAATTACAGGATTTATAGGGGATAATTATTTTGGAATAAGTGCAATAAAGTCCTATGATGATTGTGAATTAAATTTTGAAATATTAGAACACGTAACAGATGATATTGAACAGATAAAAAAAATAATAGGATATGAAAAAATTTAAACTACTTGCTTGCTGCTTAATATTAGCATCATGCTCAATAAACGAAAGTGACGAATTAATAAATGATAAACCTAACTTCCCGGATAATTTCGAAAACAAACTACCGGCTAAATTAATTGGTGAATATGTAGCAGCCGACAGAACAGATACAGATCCAGGAACGCTGCGTATAACCAAAGACAGCATAATTTCAGAAACAACGAACCACAGGCACGCATTTAAGATTACAGACTACCATAACCAATATCAGGAACGCTGTTGGTTTCAAATAAGGGTAAACGATATAAACTACTATTTAAGTACATCGGATGCACCAAATAGCACTTGGTTTAGGTTTGTAAGGCAGAGTGATGCACAATGGAACGGAGTAGGCACTTATGTAAAGAAAACAGAACCACAAGAACCAATTTATAATTAAGATTATGGCAAGCAAAAAACAACTACTTAAAAAAGCACAAGACATAAAGGCAGAAATATATTACCTACAAACAAATGGAGGTGATGATATAGATTCATATGCTCTAATTAGAGCTTACGATGCAATATGTGCTTTCACGAATCAATTAAAAGATAACCAATAAACGAAATGTAATTATGGCAACAATGAAAGGAAAAGATAACGGTTTTGATTTAGAAGTAACCGTATCTGAATTAGCTAAAAAGCAAAAATTAGGAATAGGCGATTTACAAGAATTAGAAATTATTTATACCGATACTAAAAATTTAAGCTATTCGGCAGAAGTAACATTACCAAAAGGATTGACAATGGAAGGTTTAAAAGAAATTATTACCAAAACCTGCCTTATGTGTGACAACCCTGTAAAAAAAATGTGTAGCAGTATTCAAAGGCAAACCAATACTAAATTAACCACTAAACAAGACTAAAAATGGCAAATAAACTGAATATATTAAAAACAGAGTATAAAACTATAGGCGGTTACAGCGAAAGAGATCACCAGGCTATTGTGCATTTAACAGATGCTAAAGGAAATGAGTTAGCTGTTTTTTATGCTTATTCTCAGGATGTGACAGAATCAGTCGCTAACACTTCTAATATTTCTGCTGACGCTCTCAACACATACCAAGCAGCCTCCATTCTTCCTAGCGAGTTGTTACAGCAAAGGAATGAGCTTATTGAAATCATTAAGGATTTTAAAAACAAGGTAGAAACTGGAAAAGCTAAAAGTGTAAAAACTTATGAAAAGATAAATATGTTTTTATCCAAAATAGAAGATGAAGAAATGCACCCATTAGAAATATTGCTTTATAAAAAATTTATTAAAGGAGATAGGTTCTTATGTTTCGGTTCAGGTAATGTAATGACATTTGAAAAGCTTTACTACATTAATAAAATTGATGGTAGAGTTTTTGTTTTTGCTAAAAATGATAAGGGAGAATCTAATAGTTATGCAATAAGAAATAATAACGGGCAATGGGCTGAAAAATATAACTTATAATTATGGAAACACAACCAAGAAGCCTAAACACTTTGTATAAGTTGTTGTGGGAGCAGATAAAGGATAGAAATTATATAGGTAATCTTACTGGCATTACATCACAAATGGAAATATACGGTTTGATAACAAGAGCGGAAGAAAATATTATAGATTATAATATCTGTGCATTATATTCAGGAGTTGATAACACGCAAAAAGAATTTGTACAAAGAATGATAAAAGAAACTGAAAATGACAATTAAAGAACAAATAACCGACTACCTACAAAACTACCCTGAAGGATTAAGCCCTACATCAATTGGCTTGTATTTAGGATATGATTATCCTGTTGCATCAGCAAGGGTTAATCTACCTTTATCCGAATTGGTAAAAGATAAAGTACTTGACAAAGTAATTAACGGTAGAAAAGTTTTGTATAAACTAAAAAAGTAGTATATTAGCACTTGTAAACCCGGTGGTAATAATCGGGTTTTTGTTTCAGTAAAAAGTTAATTTATTTAACCCATGTTAGAAGTAAAAAAAGAAATAAGACAGGATCTATACACCCAAACAGAATACGCAAAGAAAATATGTAAATCTGTTCCCTGGGTAAATAAGCTTATAAAAGAGCATAAAGTTAGTACGGTAACAATAAACGGTGCAGTCTTGATTAAAGGCTAATCCTTTGCATTAAAAAGTAAAAAATATTAACCAATGGCACAAGGAAAAAAATCATTCGTTGCTTATTCTGACTGGAAAGATATATTCAATGAATTGCCTGATGAAGATGCAGGAAAGCTAATTAAACACGTTTTCGCCTATGTAAACGATGAAAATCCAGTGTCCGATAGTGTTCTTATAAAAGCAGTATTTGCTACAATTAAATCAACTTTAAAGAGGGATTTAGATAAGTGGGATAAGGAACTTGAACAGCGTAAAGAAGCGGGTATAAAAAGTGGAATTTCAAGACGAACGAAGACTAACGAGCGTTCAACGGTCGTTAACGAAACTGAACGAAAACGAACTGATAGTGTAAGTGTTAATGTAAGTGATAGTGTAAGTGTTAATGATTTTCTTTTAGAAAAAGAAACAAAAGAATCTATAGTCATAATTCCTGAAAGAAATATTATTGATTTTGAACACATAGTTGATCTATTTAATAAAATATGCATAAGGTTGCCTTCGGTTCAAAAAGTAAGTTTAAAAAGAAAAAATAATTTAAAAGCTAGAATTGATGAATATGGATTAGAAGGACTTGGAAATGTTTTTAACTTATGTTCACAAAGCGATTTTTTAAATGGAGCTAATTCAACAGGCTGGACAGCAAATTTCGATTGGATTATAAAATCAGAAAACTTTATAAAAATTAAGGAGGGTAATTATAAAAATAAAACAAATGGAGGACAACAGAAATCTACCACAGAGCAATTCACAGATGCAGTTAACAGTGACGCAGCAAAAAACTTTAGGTTTAGCAACTGATATAGTAAGCGGTAAAGCAAATATAGCCTTTGTAGAGAACAATTTATCTGTAAACGATACAATACACCACTCAAGCATTAGAAGTGTGTTTAAAGAGGACTCAGCGACTTTAGCCTTTGGTGTAGTTAGGATATTAGTAGATAGATTTCTTGGTAGTTTTGGTTTTAGCACAAAACATACATCAGAACAGGTAGATTTAATTACTGTTGATATTCTTGATAATTTCAAATATGAAAGTATGGAGGATATAATTGTTTTTCTTAAAATGGCACGTACAGGAAAATTTGGTACATCACACAGGGGTATAGACAGTAATTTAATAATTGGCGATTGGATGCCTAAATATTTAGATTCAAAAGCCGAAGCAAGGGAAAAAAATCACACTAAAGAAAAACACGATTTACTTAAAATTGAAATAACTCCCGAAGCAATATTAAAGGCTGAAGAAAACAAATTACAAGATGCTAAAAGGAAACAGCAACAAAAGATATTTACAGAATATGTTGAAGATATTACCAAAGGCATTACAAGGGAACAATTAGAATTGCTTATTGAAAAATGCAGTTTAGTTGAAGAAGTAAAACAATTTATGTGGATTTTAAAACTTAAAAGAAGGGATATAAAATGAAAGAAATTATAAAAATAGTTGCTGATTTTTACGGAATACCTGATATGCTAATTTACTCAAGCATAAGAAAACACGATATAGCATTTGCCAGGCACGTTTCTATTTACTTTTTAAAAGAAATAAAAGGAATGAAGTTGGTTGAGATAGGCCGTTTATTGGAGCGTAATCACTCAACTATACAACATTCAACATCAGCAATATACGATCAACTGAAAGTAGACAAAAAACTACAGGAAGATATTAAAATAATGAAACGTAAAATCGATAAAATACACGTGCCGGTTATTAAAATGTGTAAAAAATGCATTAACTGGGATATAAAAGAATTACCTAAACAACAAATAAAATTTTAGATTATGGAATACACTGCATCAGAATTGCGACTTGGAAATTTTTTAATGGATGAAAAGACCGGCGACTATTTAACAGTAGTTGATGTGTCGTATCAAAACATCGGATTCATGCCTCATAAAGGCGAAGCCCTGCCGGAAGGCTGGCAGGCGGTGCCGATTACACTTACTAAAAAATGGTTCAAATTATTTTCTTTTAAAGCATTTAGACCAGCACATTACACATTGGATTGGTTTATGGTTACTCTAAATGAACGTGAAGATTATGAATTCTATTTTAGAAATCAAATCTTATATCTAAAGTATGTCCATCAACTACAAAACCTGTATTTCACACTTACTGGTAAAGAACTGAAGCTTAAAGTCTTCCCGGAATAAAACATGATCGTCCCCTAAAAACCATTACCAACGAATCCAAATATAACGACCCTAACGAAGAAATATTTATATAACCTAACTAATTTATTATGGAAAAACTAACATTAGAACACATTGCGCCTTACTTGCCTTATGGGTTGAAAGCACTAAAAATGGCGGCAGAAAAACCTTATTTGGTAAATATTACCGGAGGAACGAAAGAAGATAACAGTAAAGAATACTTGTTTTATTCTGAACCAAAAAATAAAGAGGTTGGAAACTATGAAACGATATATTTCAAGCCAATATTACGCCCTACGGACTTAACCAAGCCTATCACAATAGAAGGTAAAGAGGTTATTCCTATTGTGGAACTGGCTAAAATATCTTTTGGCAAAATAGGAACTTATGAGTTAAATTCAAATACGAATGAACTTATTACAAAAATTAACTCTTTAATGGATTTGAAATATAAGGCACTTAGTTACAGACAAGGAAGCTTTACACATTCTAATTATAATAGCAAACTGGAAATAACTCATTACTTTTCTGCTAAAAACCAACTTGGTTTATTCAAATGGCTATACGCTAACAAATTCGATTTGGAAGGTTTGATTGATGCCGGCCTTGTGATTGATGTTAACACTTTAGAAACTAATCCTTATGAATAAATGCTACCAAAACCAATAAACCAAAGGCAGGAAATACTTTTAACCTTAATTGAAAAGGGAAAAGTATCAATAGAAGATTACTACTGGATGTGTGGATTCAGAACAAGAATATCCGAACTTTCAAAGGTTTTAAACTTCGATAACAAAACCGAAACAAAAGTAAATAAGCACGGTAATACATATAGCTACGTAGTACACAGCTTATCGATTAAAGAAATATGTAAAGCAATTAAATTATATAAAAATGGAAAAAATAACTAAATTAATTTCACTAAGCGATTTTGTAGACCATATAGACAAACAGCCAATAGATGATGAAACAGCTTTGTTTTATATTAAGGTTTATAATAACTTTTTAAAACAACCGCTTACACTTGGAATGTTTGTTACTACTTCCAAAACAGGAAAATATATTGAAGAACCTGAAGCATATGGTTGGATTCAAAACTGTGGAGGTATAGATTCTCATCTTACTGAAGATGATTATGTTGAATGTGAAAAATACCATGAGTGTAAATTTAAAGTTTTATTTGAAGGATTCTTTACAAGTGAAATATTTGCTCCTAGCGAATCTTTTGAGTTGATACAAGAAGGAAAAAGGAATCAGATATGTATTTATAAAGCCAGGCCTGACTACTTCGTTTGGAACTACAAAACTATAGAAGATTTGGCGAGAAAAGATTTAATTCTTACCGAATCAGCCTTAAAAAAAATTTACGGATGAAAATTACGATAACATCAGAGGTAACCAACGGAAAGCTAACCCGTAATAGAAACCAACTAACAGAAGCAATAAAAAGCTTTGAGGGAAAGACAATAACAATAACCATAGATAAGGCTAAAAAGAAAAGGAGTAACCCACAAAACGCATATTATTTTGGAATTGTAATTCCGATAATTAAAGATACTTTAAAAGAAGCCGGCTATACAATGACAAATTACGATGTACATGAACTTCTAAAATTAAAGTTTTTAAAGGAAACTATTTTAACCGATGAAAATACAGGCGAATGTATAGAGAGAATAAAATCAACAACAGAATTAAGCACTACGGGTTTTATGGAATACATTTTAGAAATACAGCAATGGTGTAGTGAGTTTTTTGGAATTGTTATTCCTGATCCTAACGAACAATTAAAAATAGAATAAATGATAAATTATGTTTAGTTATTACGGATCAAAAACAAAAATAGCTGCTTTATACCCAAAGCCTATTTATAATAAAATAATTGAACCATTCGCAGGAGCAGCTAAATATTCTCTTTTGCATTTTGAAAACGACATAACACTTGTTGATAAATATCAAGATATAATTGATATATGGTACTGGTTACAAAATTGTTCTAAAAAGGACATTCTTTCACTACCTAAATATAAGATAGGAGATTCAATAAAAGGAATTGATTTTGGTTGTAACGGCGCTAATAAATTTATGGGCTTTATGGTTGGAAGGGGTTTGAGCAGACCTCAATATAAAATATCCCCATTTGTTGGTTCAGAAAAACAATATCATTTTGAATATACCTATAAGCGAATATCAGAAGATCTTTTTAAAATAAAACATTGGAAGTTTATTTGTGATGATTATGAGAATATAGAAAACACAAATGCAACATGGTTTATAGATCCTCCATATGAATATGGAGGTAAAAATTATAAACATTCATCTAAAAAAATAGATTTCTTAAAATTGTCTGATTGGTGCTTAGGTAGAAAAGGTCAAGCTATAGTTTGCGAAAATACAAAAGCGAGTTGGCTTCCATTTGTTCCATTAAAAAACATACAAGGCTCAATACATAAATCTACGGAGGCTATTTGGTGCAATAAATTAAATAATCAACTAACTATGTTCTAATGGAAAATAAACCTAAAAAATGCAAAGGAATCGGTAAGGCAATATCAGTAAAAGGATGCGGTAATTTAACCTTATGGCGTAAATACGGACTTTGCGCCAATTGTGCCGCTGATTTTTTTTACGGAACTGATGCCGGTAAAATGATAATGTATACTCACATTATGCCGAAAGCTAAAAACAAAGTAATTGCAAATGAAAAAGAAAAGACAAAAAAGCTAAAGGAAAAAATAACTGAATGGGATTTGAAACTTAGAACTCAACTTCAAAAAATATCCAGGCTTATTGATTATAATCTTCCATGTTTAGCACGAGGTGTGTACGGGCAAATTCATGGAGGGCATATACTGGCTGCGGGCGGTAACAAAACAATTTCATACAACTTGCACAATATACACAGGCAATCAGCGCATTCAAATCATTTCCAAAATGATGATGGTTTATTACGTGAAGGACTTAAAAAAGAGTATGGGGAAGAGTATTTAAACTTTATTATGGATTTAAGGCGAACAGAGTCTTTAAATTATAAAAACGAAGTGTACCATGCCTTTTATTTAAAAGCCCGTAAAATATCCTTAGAACTTGAAAAAAAAGCATTAGAGTACTCTTTACCTGAAAGAATAAGTTTAAGAAATGAAATAAACCTTAAAATGAATATTTACAAAGAAGAATATTGCGTTTATAATGGCTAAACAAAAACAAAAACAGCCTACAATAGAAGAATTACGTAAAGAGCAAAGAGAACTTTTAGTATCTCGTGAAAACCCGAAACGATTAGCCGAATTAACCGATAAACTAAATTATTTTGACTGGGGGATAAAATAAATTAATAAAGTATGCTTTATTTAAAAAGAATGCTTTATATTTGTATCAGAAATAACAAAGAAACTCAAAAAAATAACATTAAACAATAATATCATGACTACAGGCAAAAACATCCACCAAAAAATTAACGCACGTTCTAACGCTTCATTAAACAGGATTAAAGACGGCAGACCAGCAAGTAACAGGCTTGTGCAGCTTGTTTACACTCGGGATCTTGATTACTGGAAAACAGCCCCATATATCGCCCTATTGAATAGCAGGAATTATTTAAGAGAGGATATAAACTAACCGAAACGGGCGCAGCCCGTCAATACACAGCCTTTAAGTGTATTCTGAAGAGATAGGTAAAAAATAAAAATAACTAATTATTAAAAATTATGCCAAAAGGAAAAAAAGTATTCTCGAAAGGTGGAGTTACGGAAAGGGTTTGTATAACCCGTAACCTACCGGTAAAAGGAAAAGATGAAATAATCGAAGCCTTTAATAAAATGATAAAAGAACAATTCGCTGATAGGGATTGGACTTAATTAACCACCTAAACACTAAACCATGAAAACAACACAAAACAGCATTCTTCTTGGTGTATTTGAAAAGCATAAAGGATATTCATCCAGTGTTTTTAATAATGAAGAATGGAAAGAATTTGATGCTTTTATAGCAGGATTTGAGTGCGCAATGGCATTTAAACCAGAATAACCTATGAAAACAATTGAAGAAATTAAAAACGAGGTTGCTGTAAAGCATGGGTGTACTAATTGGATTATTTTAGTCCGTAAAGTAAATTGCGGAATATCATATACTGATTTTATTAATATTGAAAACGAAGTCGCAACCAAGTACGCCAAACAATGCTGCGATGAACAGATAAAGGCGTGTGCTGAAAACGTAGCGATACGAGATGAAGAACTAAATCCAAGCTATGAATTAGCCGAGTTTTCAATCCTAAACACCCCTAACGTAGTAACAACAAAGCCATGCCAAGAATAACAAGAAAAACAGTAATTCCGTTTATTGATGAGATTGTAAAGGAATTAGGTTACGAGGTAAAAGAAAACGGCATAGTGCCTACACGATTTACGGCTGATCAATATCAGGGAGGAGCTACAAAAATGTATATATGCGTTAAAGGTATTAAGAACCCTGAACACGAATGGACTATATATAGTGTTTATGGATTGGGAGAACTTAATAATGTTCTTAATGACGGTTTTAAATTACGTCTCATCAAAGATAATATTAATCAGATGTGGTTAACAGTTTAAAGTATTTTGAAGTATGGAAAATTACGAAATATCAGACGATGAAATAAAATTAGGGGATTACGCAATTAATACAGAATACCCTAAATCTGAACCTAAATTAGTAGAAATAAATTCTTATGGTTACTTGGGTTTTAATCAAAAAGGGTGGTTCTCATAGATGCCCTTAGGTAAAAGACACAAGAAAGTTATATTTAACCAACCCGCTATTTAAGATAATAGCTAAAAAATAAAATTATGATAACAACAATAGATGGAAAAGAACTTAAAAGAGGCGATAGAGCTTGGATAATAGGTAAAGAAATAGGTACATGGCTTTACAAACCAGGAATACATAGAATTCATATAGACCAAACTGTAAGTGATATTTATTCAACCTATGAATCCGCTAAATTAGAATGCTATAATCTAAATATAAGCAGGCTAAAACAACTCCAATCAGAGTTAGACGAATGTAACGAATCATGTGATATAATAACACAAACTTACTTTGGTAAAGAAGAACCGGTAAAAGCAAAAGAATCATACGCTAAATACAGTTTAAGGAGTATTGAGATACAAAAGGAAATGAAACTAATAATTGAAGGGTTATGATTAAGCGTAAAAAATTATTAAATTTATATTCTGGATTAGGTGGTAATGTCAACCTTCTTTCAAGTGAACTATACGAAATAACATCAGTTGAGTTAGAGCCAAATATAGCAGAAGTTTATTCTAAGCTATACCCGGAACATAATTTAATAATCGGGGATGCTCACCAATACCTTATTAACCATTTTAAAGAATATGATATAATTTGGAGCAGTCCACCGTGCCAAACACATAGCAAAATGGCAAAGGCTACAAGGCATGATTTAAAAAGATATACGGATATGTCGTTATATCAGGAAATATTGCTTTTAATGCATTTCTTTAAAGGTAAATGGGTAGTTGAAAATGTAAAGCCATACTATGATCCGCTAATAAAACCATCTATAGAGATGGGTAGGCATTTGATATGGTCTAATTTTGATATATCAAACTTTGAAATTAAAACACCTGGTAACTTCATTAACACAGCTACAGTAAAAGGAAGCCAACAATTAAAAGATTGGCTAGGTATACAATATGAAGTAAATCTATACTATAAAGGTAATCATTGCCCGGCACAAGTCTTAAGGAACTGTGTACACCCTGAAATGGGATTGCATATTATGAATTGCTTAGAAGGAATAAATGTTCCTGTCATAAAAAACCAAATAGATATATTCGATGTTATAAATAACGAAGTATGAAAACAAAAGTAACACTTAGACAATCAATAGAAAACCTATCCAGGTTAAACATTCACGGAAGCTATACAGAGCAAATAAGACAACTTTGGAATGAATACGATGCTTTAATGAATGTTAAAACAAAAACAACAAGGGTAGATGTAAAAGATACCCCTGAAGAGGTAGAAGCCATTACACATTTCTATTTAGACCCTAATTTTAATACTAAAGACTGATGGCAAAACCAATAAATAAACTTATAACAAACAATGTTGGATGCGTTAAATGTGGTGCTAAATACGGTAAATGTGATTGTTGGGTAAAATGCAGTTGCGGATGGTTGTATGAGTCAAAAGGCAAGTGCAATAATCCTAAACATAAATAAGATTTAATATTTAATTAATTTTATATACCTTTGGTTATTATGGCAAGACCTTCAGAATATAACTTCGAAATGTGTAAAGAGATTTGTGCCGAGGTGGCAAATGGATTTACTATAAAATCTGTTTTAGGGTCTAAGGATGAATACCCAACATTTCAAACATGGTGCAACTGGAAAAGGGAACACAATGAGTTGTTTGACCTGTACACACGAAGCATACAAGACAAAGCCGATTCAGTAGAGGAAGAAATGGAGCATATATATGATAAAGTTAAGGCAGGAGATATGGATGCGCCTACAGGCAGATTACTTATAGATACCCTAAAGTGGAAAGCCGCTAAATACTACCCTAAAATGTTTGGCGATAAAATAGACCACACTACAGGAGGCGAAAAGATAAACACTACGCCTGCACCGATTACCGTTACAATAATACCACCACCAACGGATGATTGATTTTAAAGCCTCTATAGTTTTTCATAACGTATGGGCGGCTATAAATAAAAAGACAATAGGAATAACAGGACAGCCTGAACACTTTTATAATTTAATTATAGAAGAAGGAAGTTCAAGAAGCACAAAGACTTGGAGTAATTTCCAAGTTTTGTTTTTATACCTATACGAAACACCATTATCAACAGCTACCGTATTAAGAGATACCCAAAAGAGTTGTAGGGACATAGTAGAAGAAGATTGGAAGAAATGGATAGCCGATCCTATGTGTCGAAAACAGCAATATGAAAAAGGCGAAATAACAATACAACAATTTGATGCTTTAACCGAAAAGGAAAACTTAAAGCAATACTTCATAGAGAATAAGACAAACCACAAGTGGACTTTCAAACATAATAACAACTTCATAAGATTTACAGGCTTAGATGATGAAGATGATGCGATGGGTATGACGCAAACACTTTGTTGGATAAATGAGCCGTATAATTTTGGGAAAGAGGTTTATCTACAGTTGAAGCAAAGATCTAAAGTAATAGTGTTTGACTGGAATCCAAAACAACGACATTGGGTAGAAGAAGAAAAGAAACAGGATTCTACATTTGTAAATCATTCTACCTTTAGGGATAACCCCTTTATAAACCCGGAATCTAAAAAACAAATCCTTTCTTATCAATCTGTATCGCATAGTAAGGCAGTAATAGAAAAACACATATCTTATTTTAATGCTGTTAACTATAACTGTAGTGTTAATGCTCTTGAATTACCCAACAATGTATGTAATGAATTAGCAAGATGCCAGTATAACGAAGCTACCGGAAGTGCATCAGAATACCATTGGCAGGTATTCGGATTAGGACTTAAATCTGAAAAGCCAAACAGGATATTTAAAGGATGGGGTAAAATAACATTAGAGGAATGGAATAACCTACCCTACAACTCTTATTACGGAATGGACTTTGGAACTACAAACCCTAGTTCATTAGTTGAATTGAAATATGCTGATGGCTGTTTCTTTATGAGGAAACTAATGTATAAGCCCATGAGCCAAATGCAGCAGGGAAGTGATAGCAATCCAGGAGGAATAACAAAAGAGTTAGAGCTACTTAACATTAAAAAGAACGATATTATAATAGCAGATAGTGCAGATAAGAATAACAGGCAGGATATACAGCGCAATGGATATAACATATTACCGGCTAAAAAAGGCCCCGATTCTGTTGTTGCCGGTATAAACTTAATCAATAAATTCAAAGTCTATTACGTAGAAGATGAAGAACTCGAATATGAATATGAAAACTACGAATGGGAGGTAGTAAACGGGGTTAACCTAGACCGCCCTATTAAGAAAGATGATCACATTTTAGATGGCTTCAGGTACATACATACATGGCTATGTAATTATTTATCTATTAAATAAAAAATAATTAACTATATTTACACCAAACTTTTGAATAAATGAATATAGGAAGTTGGCTTTCAGGATTTTTAAGGGTAGAAAGAAACAAGCTAGGCGGCTTTTCGTATTGGTTTGGAGATAGTGCCTTCGGTAATGAAAAAGACTTCCTTAAATGGTCTTTATCCAATCCTGTATTAATGACTGTTATTGCATTAAGAGCTAAACTATATAGCCAAATGGAAATAACAGCCAGAGATTCAAAAGGAGAAATAGTAGAGAATCTACCTGAAGTTAAACTACTATACAAACCAAACTACTTTCAGTCAAAGCAAGACTTCTTTTTTCAGCAGATGTGGTATCTATCCGCTGTTGGGGATTGCTTCACATATCAGAAAAGACCATTCACAACAGAAGTACCTACATCAATATTCAACCTTATCCCGGATAAGACCAACTTCGATGATATATTTAAGCTAGATTCATTTATAAGCAGCAATGCTGATATAAAAGCATTCGAGAAAAAAACGGTTGAATATACTTTACACAAAACACGCCACAACTTACTATTAAGGGATATTATCCCTTTTTACGATCTAGCTAATGGTTTAGTCTGTGATGCATGGATGCGATCCAACTCAAGGGTTGAAAGCATTAAGGGGGTTCTTCAGAATATAGAGGAAAACATAAAGTCTAAAAGCATAAACCTTAAGATGTCACAGAAGTATTTGGCATCTAACAAAGCACCTACGGATGGACAGCCACAAATACAGGATGCAGACAGAAAAGATATAGAGGATAAGCTAAGGGTTAATTCACTTCACATAACAAATGCTAATGTAGAAGTATCACACTTAGTAAAAGACCTTAAAAACCTTTACTTAGATCCTACGTACAGGCAGGACGCAATAACAGTAATGTTAGCCTTCGATATGAACAAAGAAGTGATGAACTATTCGGAAAGCGGTGCGTCTACTTACGATAACTTTTCAAGCGGATTGATAGCCGTAATACAGAATAGCATACAAGCATCAGCAGACAACACAATGAATTCTTTTACCAATAGTTGGAAACTTGACGAAAAAGGTATTAAATTAGTAGCGAGTTTCAACCATTTACCTATAATGCAGACACTTGTAAAGTCAAAGGTTGATACTTTAAGTAGCCTAACACAATCATTAAATGATGCTGTTGTAGGTGGACTGATAACACAAAAAGAAGCACAAGACCAGTATAGTAAAACTAAAAAAGACCTGGGATTATGAAAACAGAGAAAACAATACAAATGCTTAAAGAGGTTCGTAAGAATACTACAGAACCTAAGATGCAAAAAGATATAGAAGCAAAGATTAACAAGCTTGAAAGCGGTAAAATGATACAAAAATGATAGTATGTAAAGAGTTGCCTAATAGAGATTTTGCATCAAAAGAAGATATGTTTAAGGCTTTGGTTGAAAACAAATCAGCTATTGTGGCTCTTAAGAAAGCTGCTGTTAAATTCTCCGATGGTTTTAGCTTTGGTTATGTTGAAAGCACCGAAAAGGAAGAAGTGGTAAAAGCTAACATGCCGGTTCTTAATCCTGATCTAAGCGAAGTAAAGGTTAAGGTTGTAATGAACACTATCGGCCTACTTGACAGTCATGGAGATGTCCATGTCAAAGATATTTGGAAACGCACATTAAGCCACTCTAACAAGAAACTACACCTTCAGGAACATAAGCGTTCATTTGAGGCAGTAATAAGTAATGATGCAGAAGCCTACGTTAAAACAGTATCATGGAAATCACTTGGTGCGGAATACGAAGGTAGTACGCAGGCTTTGATATTTGAAAGTGTTGTAAAGGCTTCACGTAACCCCATTATGTTTGAACAATATAAAAATGGATGGGTTAATAATCATTCAGTAGGAATGCAATATGTAGATTTACACATGTGCATTAATTCTGAAGAAAGATGGGCAGAAGACTATAAAAAAAACTGGGATAAATATATTGACTTTGTAGCTAATAAAGAAGATGCAGAAGCAACAGGTTACTTTTGGGCTGTAACAGAGGCTAAATTAGTTGAAGGCTCTGCGGTATTATTCGGTAGCAACTACGTAACCCCAACATTAGACAATAACATGAAGAACGCACCTGATGCACCTTCTGAAGATAACGATCCGCTACAAGGCACTCAAGAGGAACAAAAAGAAATAATTAATTTAAATTACTACTAATGTTTACATACAAAACAGAAGAGGAATTGAAAGCAATGACTTCTGCTGAAAGAGAGCAGTATCTTGTGGACAAAAGAGCGCATGAATCAGACGTGCAAAACAAGGCTATTCTAACGGCTGTTAAAGCCGCTACAGAGCCAATTACTAACGAGCTTAAAGAAGCTAAAGATTCTGCTGAAAAAGCCAACAAAAGGGCTGAAGAGCTTGCAGAGCGATTGGTTACAGTTGAAACAAAAGGCGGTAATGCTGTTGAAAAAGGTTCTTTCGTTGTTTTCGTTGAGAAAAACATTGAGGAATCAGGACTTACAGCAAAAAACTACGCACCGGCTTCAAGGTCTTACACATCACAAACAGAAGTTAAGGCAGCAGCCTTAATGACTACGGCTAGCGTTATACCAAATGTAACAGGCGGCTTTAGCCCATTATTCGGTAACTATATTGATACTGAAATAGGACACACTCCAAAACCTGAACCTATTTTCATGGATTTAGTAACAGTTAAGTTTCAGCCTGGAACTGAAAACATTTACTACAGTGATAGGATTAACGAAGAAGGCGTGCCGTTGTTCATAGCAGAGGGAGCTACTAAGCCGCTTATTGATGCTGAATATAGAACATCTTCACTTACTACTAAAGAGCTTGCAGAGCGTTGGAAAATGACTACACGCTTAATGTATCATGCACCGGCTGTTGTTGAGGATTTCAGGGAACATGCAAATGAACTTATTGAGAAGGTTCTTGATGATAACATTCTTACAGGTGTAGGTACTGGCAATGAAATGTCTGGAATTGTTTCTTATGCATCAGCATTTGTTGTACCTACAGCACTTGCCGGTCAATATGGAGAAGCTAACATTTATGATGTTATCATGGCTGCTGCAACTCAAATAAGGCTTGCTAACTTTAACGGTAAGATTACCGCTGTACTTAATACAGCATGGATGGCTCTTATGTGGGCTGTTAAAGACACTGAAGGTCGTTACATTGTTCCGCCATTCAGAAGCCCGGACGGTAGGATGATTGGAGAGGTTGAAATCAGGTTTACTAATAAAATAAACGCTGCTAACATCCTTATTGGAGATCTTAAGAAATACAAATTTGTACTTTCAGAAGATGCTATTTACAACGAAGGTTACGAAAACGACGATTTCTCTAAAAACCTTGTGTCTAAGAAGATTGAAACGTTTGCAAACGGATATGTTAAACAGACTGAAAGAGGCGCAATCATCTATGATGAAATTGCAAGCATACTAACTGATATTGAAGTAACACCATAATATTATAATCATGGCAAAAGAAACATCACAAGAAAACGAGGCGGCATTTGATGCTAAACAAATGGTTGAAGAACATGTTGAGAAGGGAACTTTAGGACAATACTTTGACCGTAAAAAGGTAGTTATTGTAAAAGCTACAAAGCACTACAAGGAAGGAATGGTAATAAACCCTCATAAGCTAAAGGCATTGGCTCTTATTGAGCAGAAGATTGCAAAAGAATATAAAGAAAAAGAGTAAACCATTATGGCACAAATAGTAACAAACACCTTTTTTATTAACGACCTTCACGTACCAAATAGTCAGAACAATGACGATATTGGGTTACCAAGTGAAGGAAATACAACTATAGATAATCTTAACGATTGCTGTGTAGTTGTAGAAAAGGATTTGTTATTGAATGCCTTAGGTTTAACCTTATACAATTCTTTGCAAACGGCATTGATTAATTTGCCTTCTGCTGAACAGAAATGGAAAGATTTGGTAAACGGTGTAGAATATGATGGTAAAATATGGGAAGGACTAAACAACCCTAAAAGCCTTATAGCCTATGCTGTTTACTATAACTTTCTTAATATGGATTCTGAATACTGGTCTACATTTGGTACAGTTAAAGGAAATGCAGTTAATGCGGAAAATGTAAGCCCTTTTTACAAGCTTACAAGCGCATGGACAACATTCCTTAAAAAGTATCAAGTAGGAGCATGCTCAAGCCCGGATTATTATTCAGGCGTTGGATGGGAGTATGTAGACTATTACGGTATGCATAATTCAGTAAATGTTTCCCTTTATGAGTTCTTGAGGGATAAGGCAGATGTTTACAACTGGACACCCGATAAATTCAGGTATTATAATCATGTAAACACATTCGGATTATGAGTGCTATTGTTATTGAGGATAAGTTAGAGGCTATTTTTGGTTTAATTCCTTCATGGACTTTCACTAAGCCTGATAATACCGTTGTAACTGTTAATAAGCCAACGTATGATTACGGAGGTTTTGAAGAATACAACGCTTTATTAAAGGAAAAAAAAGATTCTATATACCCGCTTATATTCCAAAGGCTAACTACAGAAAATCAAGACTATAAAGCAAAAGATGGATCTATTGAGATTGAACTTATATTAGCTAAAAACAATAAACGTACTGAATTAAGAAACCCTACAAGGTGGAAAACTTCATACAAAAACATATTGATGCCTTTAGTTGATTATGTGGTTCAAACCTTAAGTAAATCAAGAATCATATCATGGGATAATACTTATACACTTGATAAATACCCTAACTACTCGGTAAACAACGATACAAAGGACACTAATCAGGTTATAGATATTATTGATGTTGTGGTTTTTAAAGCAACTATTAAGATAACGGGCAATGTCTGTGTCGACAAACAAATAATTTACAAAACATAAAATATTATGGGACTAATAAACGCAGTTAACTGCAATAAAGAAGATTTAGGACTAGGACTAGGCGAATGCCTTTTAAAGTTCGGTACTCCCAACATGCCAATACTTGTAAAAAAAGGTTGGAGAATGCTTGTAACGGAGTTCGAGGCATTAGATGCTGATGGGTTTAATGATCTTGTACAACAAGGTATATTTATTCCAATTCCAGGCGCAAATGAGTTCGTGCTTAATACGCCAGATGTAACAACACAGGACAGAGCAGGCGGAATTGTAACTGTATCAAGAAATGCAAAACCACAATTGCAGTTCAATTATGATATGGGTATAGGATTTCATAAAGCTTTGTATTCAAAGAATAGCTTCAATAAGTATGATATGAGCCTAACTGATGATAATGGGTCATTTATGGGTGCTATATCTGCTGATGGGCTGTATGTTACAGCAGTAACTACAGGTATGGTTAATACCGGCACATATCAGTTTAAAAACGGAGATACCGACGCAAACACGCCTTTTACATTCCAGTTCACAAACGAGGAGCAATTCAATAAAAGAATGTTCGTTTATACAACGGATCAATCAGGAATTGATTTTAACGAAACACTTTATCCTATCACATCTGCTGATGTTAATATTGTCAGCGCAGTTGGTACGCTTGTAAAAGTAGCTGTTAACTTTACTTCAAATGCTTCTGAAGGTGTAGAGGCTTTAGATGCACCTAACTTCAGGGTTGTAAATGTTACATCAAACACAGTCCTTACAATATCAACAGTTACTAACGGTGTGAATCCAGGAGAATACAATATCACACTATCAGCAGCACCAACATCAGGAAACTTGCTAAGAGTTGAATTGTATGACGCAACGGCAACACCGCCTGTAGCAGTAGCAAAAGAAGATGTATCAGGAAGGTATTACAAAGGAGTATCAGCTAATTCAGCAGCAGCGTAATCTAATACTATAACTATGGGAAAGACAAAAGCAGAAAGGCTAAAAGTAGGCGGTATTAGTTTTACGCAGGAAGGTTACGAAAATTTTGTAACTTTAACACGTAAAGAACAGTTTGACCAGGTTTACAACAGCTTAAATCCTCGTGATGAAGTTGTTGCTGAAAAAGCACTTAAAAACGTACCAAATGGCGATAATATCAATAAGGGAAGCAAAGAACAGGATAAGCTCGATAACACTTCAGATGTTACAGTCGGAAGTGAGGCTAATGGTTCTAAGGGATCCAAAATTGATACAGGAAAAGGTAAGTGAATTTAAGTCCGGAGAATTACCTGATGGCAGCCGAATAGGTTACTATCGAAGTGTAGGTTACAGAAATTACAAAAAACTACTCAACCCTTCAGCAAGCGGAACAGTAGATTTAATACTAACAGGGTCTTTTACTCGTCAGCTATTTGTTGACGATATTAGACCCTCTTTGTTTAAATTCGATAGCAGGGATGATAAATCAAATCTACTTGAAAATAAATATAGTAAAGATATTTGGGGAATCTCAGAAAGGCGATGGATAGAAAGACAAAAGGAATATGCTAAAGAATTGGTTAAGTTTCAAAAGGATAAATTAAGATTATGATAAAATCAAAGAGAAAGATTTTAAGCAGAAGCAATATTAAATACAATAACTGCGATATACCGGCTAAACTATTCTTTAACCAACTTATACAGGGAGATTCTTCCGTATTAGGGATTGGAACACCTGAAGAACTGCACAAAGCCTACTTTGATATTATCGATGAATATTGTGAGTTAGACAACAATAAAAAACTACTTGAACTCTTCACTACACAGGAAAAGATATCAAGAATGCAGAACACGCAAATCCATATTAAAAGCCAAATATATAACCTTAAATACTTATGTGAAACCAAAGAACACGTATTAAAGGTTAAAGAAGTATTAGACGAAATACAACGGCCGGTAATAAAGTTTGACCCTGATAAGGGTATTGAATTTAATATAAAAAGGCTTGAAATGATAATAGGCAGTTTAAATAACAACATTAAAATGCTTATACCTACAGAAAAAATACAAAAGAAACAAGTTAAAACTGATTTCAATAAAAGACTCGTTAATGTAGAGAATGCATTAAACAGGGAGATAAACGAAGATGTAACACTTAGAAAGTTTATATATTTAGAAAAATCAGCTATAGAACGCAATAAACAGAAAACAAATGGCTAATCAGGATTTTGCTACCATATTGCCGGAACAGGAATTTCAACGACTGCAAAGAGCTTTGCCTTTACTGGATGAAATTATTAATAAGCAAAAGATATTGGTAGCTAATGCCAATAAAATAAATGCTAATTCGCCATCTTCAGGATCTGCAAGGCCGAGCCAGGCAAATGCTAACACTACATCAAATAACGCTAATACACAACAGGCTAACGGTCTTTTACGTGAGCAGGAAAGGCTTATACAAAAAATAGCAGATGCAAGAAAATCAGAAGCTTTAGAGAATGCTAAATTACGTATTGAATTAGCTAACCTAAACAAAGAACAAAAGAAACAAGCGCAGGAAGCGTTGGGCGTTCTTAATGCCTATCAAAAGTTAGATGCAGAATTAGGTCAAGTAAGGTTACAGGCAAAAGGTCTTGCTGCTGATATGTTTAATTTAGAGCAAGCCGGGCAAAGAAACACACAAGAATACAGGGATTTAGAAGCAACATATACTAATGTAGCTGCAAGGGTTAACCTTTTAGATACTAATCTTAGAAGGATTGATTCAAGTTTAGGGCAAAACCAAAGAAATGTAGGTAATTATGCAAGCGGATGGAATGGTTTAGGAAACTCTATAAACCAAATTACCCGTGAGTTCCCGGCATTTACATATTCGGTGCAAACAGGTTTTTTAGCTCTATCTAATAATATACCTATACTGGCTGATGAATTATCACGGCTTGTAGCACAAAATCAGGCTTTAATAGCACAAGGGCAGCCAACAGTAAGCGTATTTAAGCAGATATTAGGAGCATTATTATCATGGCAAACATCTTTATCAGTAGGTGTTACGCTTCTTACTATATACGCTAAAGATTTAAGTAATTTTGCTGCTAATTTATTCAAAACACAGCAAGCACTTAACGCTGTAACCCGAAGCCAGGAGGTTTTAAATGCTGTTAGAAACCAATCACAAAAAGATATTGTAGATGAAATAACTACATATCAACTTTATTTGCAAACAGCAAGGGATGAAGAAAAAAGTTTAGTTGAAAGGCAAATTGCTGTTAAAAAACTACAATCAGAATATGCGTTTTATTTTGGTAAACTAAGCGAACAGCAAATATTAGCAGGAGAAACAGCAAAAGCCGAATCAGATGTAAATAAGGCATTAGAAGCAAGGGCAAATACCGTTGGCATATCAAAACAATATAACGATGTTCAGGTAGCGTTGGTTACAATTAACCAAAACCTGATAAAATCACGTAAAGAAATAAACGCAGAGGAAGCAACACAGGCAAGATTAAGAAAAGCAGGCCGTGATGGTTCATTGAATGCGTTACAGGTTACCGGTCAGTTGTTGGAAAGCTATGATAGAGAAACAAAAGCTAAGGGTGTTATAAAAACACTCCTTACTTCGGAAAACTATTACAGAGCCATAAACAATAAGCTTATTGAAGAAGCTATACAAAACAAAAAGGACTCTATAGGTTTAGAGTATCAGGAAACAGAAGCTAAGAAACTAAATACAGAGGCTTCAGTAGACTTTATAGCAAGCCAGTATGAATTAATTAAGACAAGATTAGATAATGAAGCAAGTCTTAATAAAAGGGTATTTGAAGATGAAGAGGTAAACTACGAGCGCAGGGAAGTTGCCGCCAATAGGTATAATGAAATATTACGTGAATTAGCAGATAGGCGTTTAGAAGAGGAATTAAGGCTTATTAAGCGTTCAAGTGATGAAGATGTAAAATCTATTCAAGAACGTATAAGAAATGAAGAGGTTACAGAATCAAGCGGCAGGAAGGCTATATATAGCATACAGAAGCAAGCGCAATATGATTCATTAACTGCATACGAGAACTATGCAGAAGATTTAAGACAGGTAGATATATCAATAGAGGAATCTTTAAAAGGGGTCTGGAATGCTATTAACTTTCAAAAGGCATCAAACTTAATAAGCGAAAGAGATTTACAGAACACTAAAGATTATGCCGATGTACTTTCTAAAATGTCTGCTTCTGATGATTATAGGAAGTTAGAAGAAGCCGAAAGAGATTATTTTATTGCTAACAGGCAAATAACAAAGGCTAATATACAGGTAGATATTGATAAAATAAATACCGATTTAAGGGCTTTAAAAGATACTGAAGCAAACGTACAAAAAAGGCTAGAGTTACAGAATCACCTTATAACTAAAGAAAAGGAATTAACAAGTGTAACAGCTCAGGAAAGCAAAGAGAGGGCAGAAGCCTATAAAGTACTACAAACAGCAACAGAGACATATTTAAAAACGTTTCAAGATGGTTTCTTTGATACAGCCGGCTTATCATCATTGCAAAGCTTTTTCGATCAGGTAACATACACTGTTGTAAATAAATTAGGAGAATTAGAAACGAAAACAGGAAGCACATTTCAGAAGTTATTGGATGGGGCTAATACTACAGGCGAAAAGTTCGCAGTTACATTTAACGCTATTGGGAATGTTGCTAAAGAAGCATTTGCATTTATAAACCAAAATTCACAGGCATATTTCGATAACGAAGCATCCAGGCTGCAAAGAATGTATGACCTTGAAATTAGCTTTAACGAAGGAAGCGAAACGGCAAAAGCAGAGATTAAACGACAGTACGATGAAAAGCAAAGGGAACTTAGAAGAAGGGAATCACAAGCACAAAAAGAACAGGCATTATTTAACATAGCCATAAATACTGCTCAGGGTATCACAGCAGCCCTTACATCAACCCCGCCAAACGTTCCGCTATCTATTATCATCGGAGCTATTGGAGTGGCTCAAGCGGCTTTAGTTGCAGGAAGGGAAATACCACAATATAGAACAGGTACAGATAACCACAAAGGCGGTTTAGCTATTGTTGGAGATGGTGGTAAACATGAGTTAGTACATCAGCCTACATTGGGTTGGAGTGTTAGCCCGGATAAAAGTACTATGGTAAACCTAGAAAAAGGATCTAAAGTATTCCCTGATTTAAGCAAGGTCGGTTTATTTGATAGTGGTTTACCCGATATGATTAAATTACAAGGCGGTGGACTTACAGAAAGCCAAATGGATGGCATAGCTTCCCGTTTTGCTAAGAAGATGCCTAAGCCTATAATGCCTATAATTGGATTTGATAAAAAAGGGGCTTATTCTTACATGGCTACAGCTGCGGGTAAAGAAGAAAACAGGAATAATATATTCACATTTAAAGGTACAAGAACATAATTCAATTTAAAGTATTTTAATTTTATTTTACATTGGTTTGTATGCATTTAAAGTTTATACTGTTTTCTTTACATAAGAAAAAAAGCCGTTACACTGGGGGATGTAACGGCTAACCAACCAACCAAAAAACCCAACCTAATCTATATCATAAATAGAATGTGCATCTTCTTTACATTTTTCTAATTTATAACTATCAATGAAAAATATAACATCATTATATTCAACTTTAGCTAGATATCCTGATGAGCAATTAATACTTTCATTAACCTGTAATACATCCAAACACTCTCCTTTTGGTATTTTTAAAAACCCTAATGAAATTGTTTCTTTTAATAATGCTTTCATAATTTATTGTTTAGGGGGTTCAGGAAGTTCCATCCAATAAATTACATCTGATGTATTCCAAAAATCAACTATTATTCCTGATTCGTTTTGTGTTATCTCCTTTAATGTATCTACATTATAGATTTTATAATCTTTTCTGTCACTAAAAACAATAACGTCTTTACCGAATTCAGGCAGCATATCTTCAACTTTTATCCATTCCATACTAATCGTTTTTTAATGTTATTGTTTCAGTGTACAGGGTGTATGATTCCTTAGTGCATCCTTTAGATACGCATCCTAATGTAAAAGAAGGAGTCGCTACACCATCTTTTATATATATACCTGTAAATGAATCTTCTTCATGCTTTCCAGTAGTCATCCATACATAACCGCTTTCATTAATAACCAATTGCCCGGGCTTACTAAAATCAATTTCCTCTTTAGGTTCTTTTACTATTGAAGCCCATTTACCGTTTTGCATAATTGCATATCCTGATTTATCAAACAATCCTGGAGCACCATCATTATTAGAATAATAAAAGTCTCCTAAACATTTAAAAATAACACCTTCATTGAAAAGCCTTTTTATTTTAAGCTCGGCTTTAAACCCTCTCCTTTTAGCTTCTTCAATCAAAGCTGTTTCAACTTCTTCGTGGGTGGCTAGTATATAATCACATCTTAAAGTTATAATGAAAGAAAAAAAATCCTCCCATAAACCATTTCCTAACCCGCATCCAACAGCTTTATTACCATCTAAATCTTTTATATAAACAAGTATAGATTTGTATTTATACCATTTGCCAACCTCAAGTTTAGCGCTTGTTACCGGCTCAGTAATAGCCTTTAATGTTTCAGGTGTTAGAGTTTTAATAGAAGGCTTTAAAGTTGTTGATTCAGATGATAATTGTAGTTTTTTAAATTCTTTATAGTCTTGTTTGCTATAAAAAGCTTTTAAATCTTCAATATCAATACCAAAAGAATTTAATTCAAAAGCCGAAAGCCTTATCGATAAATCATTTGTTAAGTTATCAAGCCTTGCAAGTTCTTGGTTAACATCTTTCTTAAACTTTGATTTTTTAGGAAGGAAGTCTTTAACAGTGTATTCTGTTTTATAAACACCGTATCCATAGGAAAACCAAAGTTTATTTGAATGAGATAAAATACAAATACATTTATGATTTGCAGCTTCATTAATACAAAATCCAGATGAATTCACATTACTTTTTACGTTTTCTTTCTTAAGCAGCTTCCTCAACTGCTTTGCTTCTTTCCTTGAGTTTATTACAATACACTCGTTTGGTTTTAGGTCTTTTAGTTTCATGGTTATTGGTTTTTAATGGTTACTACATTTGGAGTGTTTAAAATAGAATATTTATCTATTGCAACGCAGTCAGTTCTTATATAGCCATCCATAAATCCTGATTCATCAAAATGAATATCGGCACTTTTATAGCAAGATTCGATTTGTTCATCGCATGACAACTTAGCAAAGTTATACATAGCTGTTATAGTACATAGGTGATAATCGGAATTACTCATTTCGCTTGGTTTATGATTTTCAAAACCCAAATCTTTTAATGTTTCTCTAAAAACCTCATGTGGTGTTTTCATAATAATAGGTATAAATAAAAATCCCTCAAAGCCGTGACGCAATGAGGGGCTTTTGTAATGTTATTGGTTTAGTAATTTAGAGACTGCGCTTTTAGTAAAGGCGGGTACTGTGCTATCAAAATAAATAAAAGCACACCCGGGTTTATCTTCTTCAATAGCATCAGATGCTGATATAAGTCCTAAAGGCTCGTTTTTATCCCACGCTTTGTTATCAAACCAATAGTATTCCGGTTCTTCTATTATTCCGTGTTTACTTTCTACTTCCTTGCAGTATTCATAACTTGCAAGGGTGTCTATAAGCTCTTGTGAAGCATAAATCTTTTTTAAACCTAATTCGGTTCTTTCATTTCTGTTTGTTGGGATGTTTGAATATTCCATAATAAATAAAATTATAAAAAGAAACCCTTAATAAGCCGCGACAGCATTATTAAGGGTTCTTTGTGAGTAATTGTTTAGATTACTTATATTGTTAGTAGGTCGCGGTCTACAGGTACAAATGTAGTAATTAATTTTAAATGGCAATGGATTAAGAGAGTTATTTTGTAATAATTATTTCTTTAGAGTTTTTATCTTTACTCATTCCATATTTCCAATCAGGATAATAAAAATTACATCCCGAATACAAATCCTTTATTTCTTCACAATTATTATAAGTTAGTAAAAAGTTTCCTTTATCTTTCAATATATTAGATAGTCTTAAGTGGTCAAATCCTTTGTGCAGATCTCCTTTTTTACCATATAATACAGGATTTACTAAATAAGGTGGATCTGCAAACACAAAGCAATCGTGTCTTTTAAGGCTTTGTTCAAAAGACATTTTTTCTATTTTAAATGACTCTTCAAAACTCTCAATTCTTTTTATTGATGAAGTATTAAACCTAGGATGATTAGGAGACATCCCGCCACTAAGCCCTGTGCCTGAAAATGAAGCTCTATTTAATACAAAATATATAGCGCCTAAATATGCAGGGTCTTTTATTTCATCAATACTATCTTGTAGTCTATAAAAGTTATCTTTACTTATTGGATAATAACCTTTTATAATATCTATTAACCTTTCTCTTTCATTCATTACTGAGTACCAAAAACAAACCAACGGATTGAAGTTGTCATAAGCATGAACATTTATTCCTTTTTTAATTAATGATATTTCAAAACTTCCTCCTCCAAAAAAAGGTGACACTACTTCTTTTGTTGACTCAGGCACATATTTAGATAAAATATCTACAGCTCTAGTTTTACCACCTGGGTATCTTAATAAAGAATAATTCATAATTTTATTATTTTAATTTAAAAGTAAACCATTATGCTGCACCTACCCACTAAGGCACATTAAGCATTTATAGACAAAACCCACAAAACCTATCAAGCAACAACAGCAATTCCGTGCTGCACCCTTTCTTATTTACTTCAATATTTCGATTTGGGCTGTTTCGTTCAGTAATATCCTGTTACCTTTAGGTTGTGCAGCACTCGTTGTCAGGTTGGGACATTGCGAGATTTTTTATTACTGTATGTTATTACTTTTTGCATTGCTGCACCGACTTATACGGATTCTAATTTTATTCGGTTCAGAAGTATAACCTGTATGGTATAAAAATAAAATACCCTCAAATACAGGGCTCGACTTCTGTATTGAGGGTTTTATGTATTGGTGTTAGACACCTGAAAAATAATATCTTGCTATGTCTTGTAATCAAATACTTGGTGTCGAGCCCTAAATGATTAATGCAAACTTACAACTATTTTTTAAAACACAAGCAAAATTTCACTAAATTTACGCCATGAGATATATAACACTAATTTATTTCGCCTGTTTACTGGCTGTTGGGTGTCAATCAAACGATGATAAGCCCGAATGTACGTGTGCAATGGGTGTTTATGCAAAGCCTGGTATTGAAGGTAATTACTACGTGCCAAATGTGGCTTTAGATTGCGAAACAAAACAGCCAATTAATCAAAACATAGGCGGTGGTTACTATGTAGGATGTCAATAACAACACTATGCCAATAACCTTTACACTTGACTTTGTTACATCACAACACGGAATCTTAGAAATAGGGTGTATGGAAGGCGTTGATAGCGCAGATTTTGCGTTAGGTAAAGATGATGTATCTAAGTTAGGCCGTGATGTATCATTTGCCGGTGGCGAAAAAACATTTAGAATATACAAAAACTCATCAGCATTAAACCACGATAGGGCTTTTCAGTTGATATTGTACAATATTGATGTATTAGGTTACAATTCTGTTATAAAGTATGCAATTAATTTTAGTGATGATATTATTGAAGTAGGGGAATTGGAATTGGGCCCCACTTTTGAAACAGATAGGGCTAATTACGTTCAATTCAATATTGTTCAGGGCGGTAAAATACAGCTTTGGAAAAACAGACAGGATGTCAATGTTGATTTATTTTCAAAAAAGACTTTAGATGGGGATGATATAGCCCCAGTACAAACGTATAAACTATTTCAAAGGGCTTTACCATCAATAAAGCGTAGTAAATGGACTAATCCAGTTATACCTACTGAAATAGTAAACGATAACCCTGCACCAAGCCCCGATGTTTTTAATGTTATTAGGAGTAACATAGAGTATGATATAAATAATAGTCTATCCTATTACGAACAGCATCAGGAAGGCGACGCAAGCACATTTATTTATCTTGACCTAAAGCAAAATACAACCAACATAAATATAGCATTTGATTTAGATGTCTTGTTTAAATACCGACCACAAGAGCGTAATAGCTTAACTAATGGTAAGAACGCAGAAATATCTTTACGTGTTAGATACGGTAATAGTTACGATACATCAACATTAGTAACTGTATGGCAGGGTAACAGATTAGAAGGCACATCAGATCAAGAATATCAGCTACCTAAAAACCTATCAATGCAAATAGATCAACTAAATGCAACAGATAAGGTTTGGATATTTTTTAGAAGCACACAAGGAAACGGAGCAGTATCAAGAACACGTTTTAATGATTCCTCAATTACAATAACGGCAACGGCAACGGCATTTAGTTCTGTTTTGATG
>Ga0247805_1000161_pt1 | contig 41518 bp, 34 predicted proteins | sample UWRJL044104R1_FD_180930 | JGI IMG/M metagenome (GOLD analysis project Ga0247805, IMG submission 180930) | Plant litter microbial communities from Arlington Agricultural Research Station in Wisconsin, United States - UWRJ-L044-104R-1 | ecosystem: Environmental > Terrestrial > Plant litter >...
TTTTCACCTCTTTTTCGCAAACGGAAACCAATGAAAAAGGAACTTATCTATCAACAAACAAAGGCCAGAAAATCAAATTAAATTTATTGCAAGATAATAAATACGAACTTGTTTTTTACTATGGCAATTACGAGATTAAAGGTGATTCATTACTATTTATCCAGAATAAAAAGATAGAAAATGCTTTTGATCTTACGTTTAAGACCGATAAAAAAGCAAAAAAAATTAAAGTAAAATTCTTAGATCCCGCTTATTACTCTTTTTATATAGGTACTCAACAAGGTTCAGAAGCTGTTCACTATCAAAGAATATCAGACATCAAAGACAAGTCGAATCCTGATGGTGATAAATTAGATGTAGAGTTTGAAATTGAACGTGCAGATTATTTATATCTCGTTTTCGAACAGTACGAAGGAGATAGTAAACTTTCTAAATTTGCTCTGCCAAAAGACGCTTCTGAAGTTACAATCAAATATCAAATGGATGTTTTGTCGGATTTAAATATTACCGGTTTTTTTGATAAAAAAACAAATGAATTGCTGATTTCTGAGCAATCCGGAAAGAATCCTTTAGTGTTTCGTAATGAGAAAAATATACAGCCGGAAAAGGTTTCAAAAGTAATTGCATTAGAAAACAAGACGATTCAAAAATGGACTTATCCCGGAAAAGAACCTTTAATTACAGAGGACTTTGGCGCGGAAGTAGCAGTTGATAGCATGACTACAATTGTTCAGGGTTATCCCGCTTCTGATTTTAGTTTTAAATTTAAGATCGAAAACAATTTAAAAGCAGCAATTTCATCTACTAAGAACAAATTTCTTGTTGTTTACGCCGACAGTAAAAGTGATGCTGTAAAAGAGCAGTTTGATACTTTTATAAATGAGCAGCAAACGGATGTCAGCTACAGCATGTATGATGGCTATAATGCGCAATATGATCTTTTCAATTATTATTTGGTTTCGGGCAGCGATAAAAAATGGCTGAAAGAAAACAAAATCAGTGAGCCTGGTGTTGTTATTTTGAATAGTGATGGTGTAATTCTCGCAACAGCAAAATCAACTTTATGGGATAAAAAATCAAAGCTTAGCTACTACGATGATTTTAATAAAAGATTAAAAAGAGTTGATGCTTTATATCGTTTTAATGAAGTTATAAAAAACAAAAAAACATCTGATTCTGATTTGATATTGGCTTTTAATAACGCAGTTACTGTTGATCTTCCTTATGATTATGAGGCTAATAACGATGAATCTGATCCGGCTGATTTTAAGCTGAAAAAAGTTAATGTAGATAAAAAGGAAGTTTTACAATCCTGGAATAAATTGATTTTGTCTCATCAAAAAGACACAAAACCCAATATGTATCTGGTTGAAACTATTGTAAAAGAAATTACCAACAGAGGTTTTTATAAATTGCTTTTTATTGAAGATAAGGTATTGGACGACACGGATTTCCTTTCGATTGATTATCTGATAAAACATTATGATGCAATTGATCAGGCCAAACCGGAATTTAATAATAAAGAAGGTCAAACACACTTTATTGGAGATTTAGGTTCAGAAATAGCTGTAGCATTGGAGCAGAATTCTTCTAATTTACAGGATAATCTTTCTTCCGGCAAAGCGAATCAGGCCAAAACGGTTTCAGTTTATAAAAAGCTAATAGCTGCCAATAAAGGAGGTTTTGATATCTATAAAAATTACCTTGCTTTTTTAAGTTCAGAAGCTGAATCAAAAGGAAATGATAGTGATTATCTGAAAGAATTTGACCTCTATTTTGATAAATATTTAGCTGCAGAAAACGGAAATCCGATACAGAGATTAGATGAAATTTATGCAACACTTGAACCAAATTCTGATTATGCCTACAACGGATGGAATTCGTTTAAATTATATCATTCTGATTTGGCAAATAATATAGCTTGGAAAGTAGTTTTAAATTCACAAAATTCTAATTTTCTTAAAAAGGCCATTGTCTGGTCTGAATACAGTTTGATTGTTGCTAAAAACAATCCTTATTATCTGGATACTTTGGCACAATTGTATTACAAAGACGGACAAAAAGAGAAAGCCATTACAACACAGGAAAAAGCAATCCAGTTTTCGAGCACAGTTTTCGAAGAAGAAACACTAAATGATATGAAGGAAGTTTTGGTAAAAATGCAAAACGGAAGCTATTAATCATGATTAGGAATCTAAAAAATAAGCCCGATATTAATCGGGCTTATAATCAATTATTCTTATCCTTATTTCTCTGAAAATGTAATTCAAAGGGCTTTAAGGATTTTTTATTGAGCAGCTTCAACTTTAGCTTTTACCTCAGCGTCAGTTCCTTCGTACACTTCGGTAGTTGTTTTTCCATTTTCTGTTTTAGTAACTGTTCCAACTGTAACACCTTTTGTAGTAGCCAAGTTAACCTCAACGCGGTTTTTATCCTATTTGCTTGTATCAAAGCAATCTGTCTTTTGATGAGCATATTTTCCTTTAGCATCAAAGTGAGCTAAACATTTAGCCGTTTCTTCGGCTGAACAGCCTTTTTCTTTGCACATTTTAATACATTCATCTTTGGTCATTCCTGACATATCTCCGCATTTAGAAGCTATACCGGCATGCAGTTCTGATTTTGAACAGCACGAGAGATTTCCAGCAATGTCAGATGGTGCATGTCCGTCTCCCAAAATTGGCGCAATTACCAATCCTATTAAACAAGTTAGTTTAATTAAGATATTCATTGATGGTCCAGAAGTATCTTTAAACGGATCCCCAACTGTATCTCCGGTTACAGCTGCTTTATGTGCATCAGAACCTTTATAGGTCATTTCTCCGTTGATTAAAACTCCAGCTTCAAAAGATTTTTTGGCATTATCCCAGGCACCTCCGGCATTGTTTTGGAAAACTGCCCAAAGTACTCCGGAAACAGTGACTCCTGCCATATATCCTCCTAACATTTCTGCAATCAATTGATTGTTATCTGAGTAGACTAATTTTCCCAATAACACAATTGCAATCGGAAAACCAATCGTTAAGATTCCCGGCAGCATCATTTCGCGTAAAGCGGCTTTGGTAGAAATTTCCACACATTTTCCGTATTCCGGCTTTCCAGTTCCTTCCATAATTCCCGGTATTTCTTTGAATTGACGACGTACTTCATACACCATATCCATCGCAGCCTTTCCAACAGAATTCATGGCCAAAGCGGAAAAAACTACCGGAATCATTCCACCCACAAATAACATCGCTAAAACCGGTGCTTTAAATATATTAATTCCGTCAATTCCTGTAAAAGTTACATATGCTGCAAATAATGCTAAAGATGTTAATGCTGCTGAAGCAATAGCAAACCCTTTTCCAGTTGCTGCAGTCGTATTTCCTACTGAATCTAAAATATCTGTTCTGGTACGAACTTCTTTTGGAAGCTCACTCATTTCGGCTATTCCTCCGGCATTATCAGAAATTGGTCCAAAAGCATCTATTGCCAATTGCATTGCTGTTGTCGCCATCATTGCTGAAGCTGCTAAAGCAACTCCATAAAATCCTGCCAAAGCATAAGAAATCCAAATTGCTGCTGCAAACAATAATACGGTTGGAAAAGTCGAAATCATTCCGGTTGCCAAACCTGCAATTACGTTAGTACCTGCTCCTGTAGAAGATTTTTGTACAATTGCCATTACCGGTTTTGTGCCTAATCCTGTATAATATTCGGTTACTGATGAAATAGCGCCACCCACAACTAATCCGACCAATGTAGCATAGAAAACACGCATTGATGAAATATCTTTAGAACCTTCTCCGAAAAAGCTCATCTGCATGGTTTCCGGCAGCATATATTGAACTAAAAAGAAACAGGCAATCGCAGTTAACACAATCGAAACCCAGTTTCCTATATTTAATGCTTTTTGAACTTGTGCTTCTTTGGCATTATCATCAGAAATTTTCACTAACATAGTTCCTATTATCGAGAATATAATTCCGAAACCGGCAATGGCCATTGGTAATAAAATTGGACCAATTCCGCCAAAAGCATCACTGATATTACCTCCCATATCTTTAATGACGTAATTTCCTAAAACCATAGCAGCCAAAACAGTTGCTACATACGACCCGAATAAATCAGCTCCCATACCGGCTACATCTCCAACATTATCTCCAACATTATCTGCAATTGTAGCAGGATTACGAGGATCATCTTCCGGAATACCGGCTTCCACCTTACCTACTAAATCAGCTCCAACATCTGCCGCTTTTGTGTAAATTCCCCCTCCTACTCTGGCGAACAAAGCGATTGATTCAGCACCGAGTGAAAATCCAGCTAATGTTTCCAGTACAACCGTCATGGTCTCAGTATCTTTCCAAACACCATCCGATAAAAGATTAAAGAAAACTATAAAGAAACCTGTCAAACCCAATACTGCCAAACCTGCAACTCCTAAACCCATTACGGTTCCGCCTCCAAAAGAAACTTTTAAAGCCTGTGGCAAACTGGTTCGGGCTGCCTGAGTCGTTCTAACGTTTGTCTTGGTTGCTATTTTCATTCCGATATTTCCGGCATAAGCAGAAAATAAGGCTCCGAAAATAAATGCTACTACGATTAATAAATGTGTTTTTACTCCCGGAATAAATGTAATTCCTGCCAAAGCTATACTTGCAATAATTACAAAAATGGTTAATAATTTGTATTCGGCTTTGAGGAAGGCGAGTGCTCCTTCATAGATATAATCTGAAATCTCTTTCATCTTACCGTCTCCTGCGTCTTGTTTCAACACCCAACTCCTTTTTATTCCCATGAAAAGTAATCCTAAAACTGCCATTACAATTGGCAAGTAAATCATAAATGCATTCATAATATTTTAATGGTTTTGGTTAATAGTCAACAAACTAACAAAACGAATTTAAACAAAAAAGCAATACTCTTAACGGAGTATTGCTTTTTTTACAAATTATGGTGCTAAAAATTATTTAATGCTAAATAATCCTGCCGGTTTGTTCTCAATATCATCAAAACGCTTAGTACATTCAGCAATAATAGCAAATGCTTCGTTTACGTCTCCCCAACCTTCAACATCCACTTTTTTGTTTTCAAGATCTTTGTAAACCTGAAAGAAATGTTCAATTTCTTTCAATAAGTGTGGATTGATATCAGAAAGATTTTCTAATGAATTCCAGATTGGATCTGAAACCGGTACACAAATGATTTTTTCATCAGGTCCTTTATCATCTGCCATGTGGAAAACACCAATTGGTTTTACCTCAATAACACATCCAGGAAAAGTTGGCTCGTTAATCAAAACCAATACATCAAGAGGATCACCGTCAAGAGCTAAAGTTTCCGGAATAAATCCGTAATCTGCCGGGTACATCATTGAAGAGAATAACATTCTGTCGAAACGCATTCTTTTGATTTCAAAATCGTACTCATATTTATTTCTGCTTCCTCTTGGTATTTCGATCAATACATCGAAAGTTGTTAGTTTGTCTGCGGTCATTTTTACTTTTTATTATTTCTATAATTTCGATTGCAAAAGTAACCAAAGAATCCTTTTTTACAATGAAAAAAGCACATTAATCTATGTCTTTTATTGATTAATTAATACTTTCCGTATTATATAACAGATAGTTAAAATTAGATTGGTGGTATTGCAAAATCCTAGACTTCTTGCATTACATGATTTTAGCCCCAATAAGAATGAATTAAGTGAACTTCATTTGTAAGTTCATCTGGAATAGTTTCTAAAATTAATTAGGTATTTTAGCTTTAAAAAAAAATCCCAACATCATGTTGGGATTTCTGTTTTGTCTAATGACAATATTTTTTAATATTAGAAATAGAATCCGAAAGATCCTTTTACAGCGAATTTATTGGCATCCGGCATGTTTAAATAACTTCCTCGCCATGAAAAATCAATTCGGAAAACTTTAAAGATATTTCCGATTCCGGCATTGTATTCCCAATACACATTTTCCGGCGCATTATAAGGCAGTCCGGAAGCATTAATTGCACGATTTTCATCAGAAATTGTACCATGTACTGCTCTAATGCCTACAAATTCTCTCCAATTCAGTTTTCGCATGAATGGGACTCTGGCAAATAACCTTCCTCCAAAATCATGATTCCATTGCAAAGTAGTATATTGATCCGTTACAAATTCGTAGAAATTCAGGTTACTAAACGTATTTTCAATAGTAAAATAGGTTTGATTACCCGGAATTACACTCATTAATCCTAACGGAATCGTGCCAAATGTTTTACCGGTTTCCAGCGTAATGTTTGTTCTTCCTAATGGCCCTATGATTATTGGCTGTCTGTAAAAAAGCTGAATTTTTTCATAAGCAAAGTCACTGTCTAAAACACCTTTCAGACCATAGCTGAAATTAATAAAAAAGTGACTAAAAGGGCTATCAACTAAATCTCTTTCAACGCCATAACCAATTGTTTTACGGTTTGGCATGTACTCAAACTGAACATTCGCCTCTGACTGTTTTACATCACTTTGAACAACTCCGGCAGGGTTTGCTGATGTTGGCAGAGTTGTGTAGTAATCGAGACTAAAAGTATTTGATGCCGATTCTAATGTTCGGTAAGAAAAACCTGCCTGTACAACAAAATTTTTCATTGGCTCCATTTCGACCGAAACGTTGCTCAGGTTAATATTGGTTAGCTTTCCGTTACTTCCTGTTGTAAATAATGCAGAAGAAGCAAAACTTCGTCCCAATACATCATTAGTGGTGGTTAAACTGGCTCCTATTTGTTCAATATCTCTTCGGTTTCCACCGGAAATTATAACTCGCTTTTTCTTATCGACCATCCATTTCCCTGAAACTCCGTATTTGAACTTGTTGTCATCAAAGCCATAAGCTGTGTAGGCTTGAACTCTCCAGGGATCATTCTGTCCAAAATAAGTTCTTCCTCCTACTCTTAGTCTCAAACCCTCGACTTCATTATAGCCAAATGTGGAAAAAATAGGACCGTAATCGAAGTTCTTAAATTCTACATATCCGCTTCCTAAAATAGAAACCAGATTGTAGAGCTGCCTGAACTTCCTGACTGTTTGCAATGTATCGAGCATTTTATAAATGCCCTGTTCATCCTTATTTAATTTTTCGAAACGGTTTTCTTCCCAGAATTCTTCCGGCCGGTTATAAACCTCGTTATCAATATAGTTGACTTCTTCCTTATAAAATTTCTCCGGTTTCTGAATATTGAATTTATGATCCCTGTACAAAGTTGTTCGTTTTCCATAAACTCCTTTCGATTTTTCCTTTTTATTCAAAGCAAAATCAGACATCATATAATCACGTGTCAATAAAAAAATCGAATCATTTTGAACCTCAAATTCCTGTTCGATATAAATGTCTTTTACCCAGTTAATATTGGCACTTTTAGTAACTGCCATATTAATTTTCTTGATGGCAAATGTTGTATCGTTTACCCAAAAATCACCTTTAAAAGTCAATTCATTTTTTCGTCTTGGATAAAAAACAATATTAAAACACCATTTTTTGTCGATGTAAGCACTGTCTTTAAGTACATAATTGTAAACATCGATTCCTGTTTTGGAAAGCGGGCTCGTAAAACTCTTATCAAAAAAAGTCAGGTGATTGTCGTAAATATTGTAATCGGAATATAAATCTTTTACGAAGGATAAAATTTGCTGGTTATTATTAAATCCTGATGTTTTGCTCCCTTTAATATTTTCTTTTGTTTTCTTTAATTTATTATCCCCGTAAACATCATACATGGATTCGTTGATAAAAATTGGAAGATAGGTTTTTCCCGTAACATCAGAAGTATCAACGTGCTGAAATATAAACTCCATTCCTTTAAAGAGTTTATTTTCCATAAACGCACTATCAATCGTGTTCATATCAAACTCGACTTTCTCATACTTCTGCATTTGATACTGATCGAATTGGTACAAACCGTTTTTACGCTTTCTTTCCCAAATTTTTCTCAGAATATCCAGTGCAGGATTATTTTTTTTGGAAGTTTTTCCGGTAAAAATCACAACTTCATTTAATGCTTCGGCTTCACCTAAAACAATTTTGAAATTATAATTTACTGCTTTTTCCAACTCAACTTCCTTATCTGAAAATCCTGCCGAACTAATGATTAATGTAGTGTAGGTATTGGGTGATTCCAAATAAAATCGCCCGTCTTCATTAGAAACTATTCCTGTATTGGATCCTTTAAAAACAATATTTGCAAAAGGTATAGGCTGATTGGATTTATCCAAAACAATTCCACTCACTTTAGTTTGTGCGAAAATCATATTCACAAAAGCGAATACAAATAACAGGCTGAGAAAAATTGTTTTTTTCATAATCAGGTAAAAAAAAACTTCATCAAGTAATATGACTGATGAAGTTTTATAAGTATGTCTATCTTACTATTTGTACATTACTTTCTTAACTGCTTTTACTACATCAGCTGCATTTGGCAACCAGTCTTTTAGTAAAACAGGAGAGTAAGGTGCAGGCGCATCTGCTGTTGTAATACGCTGAATTGGCGCATCCAGAAAGTCGAATGCCTGTTCTTGTACAATATAAGTGATTTCAGATGAAATACTGGCAAATGGCCATGCTTCTTCTAAAATTACCAAACGGTTTGTTTTTTTAACTGATTTTAAAATTGCTTCGTTATCCATTGGACGAACAGTTCTTAAATCTATAACTTCACATGAAATCCCTTCTTTAGCCAATTCATCAGCAGCAATAAAAGCCTCTTTAATGATTTTTCCGAAAGAAACAATTGTTACATCAGTACCTTCACGTTTAACATCAGCAACTCCAATTGGAATAACATATTCTCCATCCGGCACTTCTCCTTTATCACCATACATTTGCTCAGATTCCATAAAAATTACAGGATCATTGTCACGAATGGCTGATTTTAAAAGTCCTTTTGCATCGTAAGGAGTCGAAGGAACAATAACTTTAAGTCCAGGAGTGTTGGCAAACCAGTTCTCTAAAGCCTGAGAGTGAGTTGCTCCTAATTGACCTGCAGAAGCAGTTGGTCCACGAAAAACGATAGGCACATTAAATTGTCCTCCTGTCATTTGACGCATTTTAGCAGCGTTATTTATAATTTGATCAATACCAACTAAGCAGAAGTTGAAAGTCATATATTCTACAATCGGACGGCAGCCGTTCATCGCTGATCCTACTGCAATTCCTGTAAAACCAAGCTCAGCAATTGGAGTATCAATTACTCTTTTTTCGCCAAACTCAGCAAGCATTCCTTTTGAAGCTTTGTATGCTCCGTTGTATTCTGCAACTTCTTCGCCCATTAAATATATGGATTCATCGTGACGCATTTCTTCGCTCATCGCTTCGCAAATGGCCTCTCTAAATTGTATTGTTCTCATAGTTGTTAGTGTATGTTCTTTTTTCTGAAGAGCAAAAATAAATATTTTAAATTACTTAAAAGCATAAATTGAGTTTAAAAAAATGCAACATTCTACATTAATTCTATTTTAAGGAACTTTTACAGGACATAAAACTCATTTTCCGAATTACGAAAACGATTTCTTTATGAAAATTCTTTAACCCCAATATTTTTTTTTGACAAACTTGTAGTAAATTGTGTTATTCCTGATGTCCTGATAATTTTATATAGAATTAATTAAACCTACAATTAATATTTCAAAAAGTCTATAAAATTATATCGTGACAACCTTAATACCTGACAATTAACTTGCATTGTTCATGTTGTATTAATTTCAAATCCATTAAAAACAGGCAATTCTGCGAAATCGTAATAGTTTTTAAAATATTATGCGTGCATAGCATAATTATTCCAAATTAAAATTCTAAATTTGTAAAAGAATAGTAATAAATATAAAATATATACTTATGAAAATATTAGTCTGCATCAGTCATGTGCCTGATACTACTTCAAAAATCAACTTCTCCAATGGTGATTCAGAATTCGATACCAATGGTGTACAATATGTAATTAACCCTAATGACGAGTTTGGTTTAACCCGTGCAATTTGGTTTCAGGAACAACAAGGCGCAACAGTAACAGTTGTCAATGTAGGAGGTCCTGATACTGAACCGACTTTACGTAAAGCACTAGCAATTGGGGCAAACGAGGCTATTCGTGTAAATGCTACTCCAACTGACGGTTTTTTTGTTGCCAAACAATTAGCTGAAGTGATTAAAAATGGTGGTTACGATTTAGTAATTGCTGGAAAAGAATCTTTGGATTATAATGGCGGAATGGTTCCGGGAATGGTTGCTGCAATTACAGGTTCTAACTTTTTAAACTCTTGTACCAGCATTACTGTTGACGGAAATAATGTAAAAGCAGTTCGTGAAATTGACGGTGGAAAAGAAACAGTAAGTACAACTCTCCCGTTAATTATTGGAGGACAAAAAGGTCTTGTTGAAGAAAAAGATCTTCGCATACCCAATATGAGAGGAATCATGACAGCAAGAACTAAAGCTTTGACGATTCTTGAGCCAGTTGATGCTCCAGTAAATACAAAAGCAGTAAAATTTGAAAAACCGGCTCCTAAATCAGCAGTAAAATTAATTTCTGCAGACAATTTGGATGAGTTAGTTAATTTATTACACAACGAAGCAAAGGTGATTTAAGATTGTAGAGTTTAGATTTTAGATTGCTGCACGCAATCTTAAAATCTAAATCAAACATTTGATTCACTTCAAAATCTAAATCAATAATCCTTTTTTTAGATTCAGTTTTAAAAATCTGAAATCTAAAATCTAAAATCTAAATTATTATGTCAATATTAATATATGCAGAATCTGCAGAAGGAAAATTTAAAAAAGTAGCTTTTGAATTAGCTTCTTACGCTAAAAAAGTAGCCGAAAGTTTAGGAACAACAGTTACAGCCTTAACTGTGAACAATAGCGATGTTAGTGAATTAGCTAAATATGGCGTTGATAAAGTATTAAAAGTAAATAACGATAAATTAGCTGGTTTTACAGCAAAAGCTTACGCTGATGTAATTAAACAAGCTGCCGAAAAAGAAGGGACAAAAGTAGTTTTATTATCTTCTACAACAGACAGTATTTATCTTTCATCATTGGTTGCAGTGGCCTTAAATGCCGGATTCGCTTCAAATGTTGTGGGGCTACCAGTTAGTACTTCCCCTTTTCAGGTAAAAAGAAATGCTTTCTCAAACAAGGCTTTCAATATTACTGAAATCAATACGGATGTAAAAGTCCTTGGATTGGCTAAGAACTCTTATGGAATTTTTGAAAGTGCAGGATCTGCAACCGAAGAAGATTTTAATCCAACGATTGGAGAAAATGACTTTGGAGTAAAAGTAGAATCTGTTGAAAAAGTTAGCGGCAAAGTTTCGATTGCTGATGCAGATATTGTAGTTTCTGGAGGACGTGGTTTAAAAGGTCCTGAAAACTGGGGATTAATTGAAGATTTAGCTGCTGTTTTAGGTGCTGCAACCGCATGCTCTAAACCAGTTTCAGATTTAGGCTGGAGACCTCACAGTGAGCACGTTGGACAAACAGGGAAACCGGTTGCAACCAACCTGTACATCGCAGTTGGAATTTCCGGAGCCATACAGCACATTGCCGGTATCAACTCATCAAAAGTAAAAGTGGTTATCAATAACGATGCAGATGCTCCGTTTTTTAAAGTAGCAGATTATGGTATTGTTGGAGATGCTTTTGAAATTATTCCTAAGTTAACAGAGAAATTAAAAGCTTTTAAAGCACAACATTCTTAGTTTAAAAATCTCTATAAAATATAGCTGCCTAAAAATAAGATAATCGTATCTTTGTTTTAGGTGGCTTTTTTGTTCCATATTTTTTGATTAAAATTGCACCTTTATTTTCCAATCAAAAAAAGTATTAAAATGAGGCATTAAATGCCCTTTTTTACCCACATATATGAGTCTAGTAAAATTATCCATAAAAGGAATTTCATACAGTCAAACTCAAAATGGCGCCTATGCCCTGATTTTGAATGAAGTTGATGGCGAAAGAAAACTGCCTATTGTTATTGGTGCTTTTGAAGCCCAGTCGATAGCTATTGCATTAGAAAAAGAAATAAAACCTCCACGCCCCTTAACGCATGATTTATTTAAAAACTTTGCGGAAAGATTTGACATTGTTGTAAAACAAGTCATTATACATAAATTAGTAGATGGTGTTTTTTACTCTAGTTTAATCTGTGAAAGAGATAAAATTGAAGAAATTATAGATGCCAGGACTTCGGATGCAATTGCATTGGCCCTGCGTTTTAGTGCACCTATTTTTACCTATAAAAACATTCTTGACAAAGCTGGAATCTATTTAAAATCTAATGCTGCCGAAACAGATCAGGGTTCTCAGGAAATAGATGATGTTCTTTCTAATCCGGAAACTTTTGGACATGAAGAAGAAACCAATCAATCCGGAGATCTTTATGCAAAACATAGCCTGCAGGAATTAAACGAACTTTTAGACCAGGCCGTTTCTCAGGAAGATTATGAAAAAGCTGCAAAAATCAGAGACGAAATCTCGAAACGTTAGGCATTACGATATAAGCGTTAGGCACTAAGCCTCTAGCATTGAGCAAAAAGAGAATTAAAGATCAAATGTAAGCGTTAGGCAAAAGCTTAAAGCCTACAGTATAAAGCTTAAAACAATCATGAAGCAATACTTAGATTTAGTAAAACACGTTTTGGATAACGGAAACCAAAAAGGAGATCGAACGGGAACAGGTACAAAAAGTGTTTTTGGTTACCAGATGCGTTTTGATTTAAGCGAAGGTTTCCCGATGGTAACTACTAAAAAGCTGCATTTAAAATCTATTATTTATGAATTGCTTTGGTTTTTAAAAGGAGATACTAACATCCAGTATCTTAAGGAAAACGGAGTTAAGATTTGGGATGCATGGGCAGATTCTAATGGTGATTTAGGTCCTGTTTATGGTCACCAATGGCGCAATTGGAACAGTGAAGAAATTGATCAGATTTCTGAATTGATTACCGAATTGAAAACAAATCCGAACAGCCGAAGAATGTTGGTTTCGGCATGGAATCCTTCCGTTTTGCCGGATACTAAAAAATCATTTGAAGAAAACGTAGCCAATAACAAAGCAGCTTTACCTCCTTGTCACGCTTTTTTTCAGTTTTATGTTTCGAGTCCCGATATTGAAAAAGGCGAAACAAAAGGAAAACTTTCTTGTCAGTTATACCAACGAAGTGCTGATATCTTTTTAGGTGTCCCTTTTAATATTGCTTCGTATGCATTGTTAACTATGATGATTGCCCAGGTTTGCGATTTAGAATATGGTGAATTCATTCACACTTTTGGTGACGCACACATTTACAACAATCATTTTGAGCAATTGGAATTACAATTAACACGTGAACCAAAACCCTTACCAAAAATGATTTTGAATCCTGAAATTAAAAACATTTTTGATTTTGATTATACCGACTTTACCCTTTTAGATTATGAACCGCATGCCGGAATAAAAGGAAGTGTCGCAGTATAAAAAAATCCGCTCGAAAGCGGATTTTTTTATACTATTACAACACTATTTTCACTTCCTGCAAAATCGTTCCATTTGTATGAATCCGCTTCCGGTTCATTAACATATTTTCCGTCGATTATATACTTAAATTCGTAAATGGCATCTTTAACCAAATCGTAAGTAGCTTTAAATGTTCCGTTTTTCAATTTACTCAATGATCCTTCTTCTGCATTCCAATTATTAAAATCTCCCACTACAGCAGCCGAAGTTGCATCTTTCGCTTCGACAGCAAAAGTTACTTTACAAACCGGTTTTGTTTTTATAAATTGCTTCTTTAAAGACATAACTATTTCATTTTTAGATTACTATCCCAAAGTTCGCAAATTCATTTCAGTAAACAATACTCAAAAATACGTTTTATGATAATAATAAAAACAATACCTGTTTTTGTAAGTATCAATAATTTAGGAGGTTATAAATTTTTATATTCTAATTTAGAGTGTCTTTTTAAGCAAATATTCTACAGTCATAATATTGTGATTTGAAAATTAATTATAACTTTATAATCTTAATTGAGCTCATTATGGAAAAAGAAACGCATGAACAATACGAATATGCCCGTAAAAGAATTCGACAAAAAAAAATACTTTATTTTCATTTTGTTCTTTTCGCATTAGGAAGTCTTTTTTTATTTATTGCCAATAGATTTTTTGGTTTTAGTATTGGAACAGAACAAAATTGGTGCGTCTGGATTATCACAGGATGGCTTTTTATATTTATCCTGCATTTCATAAAAATCTATATTACTGATCGATTTATGAATAAAAAATGGGAAAGAGAACAAATTGACCGCTTGGTTGCACTTCAACAAAAAAGAATTAGCCAATTAGAGTCTTCCATAAATGAAAATCCTGATAATAAAATTTAGTTTAGCATACCATGATTATAGTAATAGCAGCAGTTGCCGAAAATAATGCTCTCGGAAAGAAAAACAAATTGGTATGGCATCTTCCGAATGACTTTAAAAGATTTAAATCACTTACCACCAACCATCATATTATCATGGGAAGAAAAACTTTTGAAAGTTTCCCTAAACCACTGCCAAACAGAACACACATCGTAATATCCAGACAGGAAAATTACAATCCGGAAGGCTGTATTGTTGTGGATAGTCTCGAAAAAGCAATCGCAATTTGCCCTGAAAATGAAGATTCTTATATTATTGGAGGAGGGGAAATTTACACATTAGGAATGCAATATGCCGATATATTAGAAATAACAAGGGTTCATCACACTTTTGAGGCTGATGCTTTTTTTCCGGAAATACCGAAAGACGAATGGATATTGGTAGAATCCGAAACGAACACCAAAGATGAAACACATCTTTATGATTACACTTATGAAACCTTTATCCGTAAATAAAAAAACATCCTCAATTGAGGATGTTTTTATTTAATTCAATGATTTAGAGAATGACCTACTCCTGAAACAATATTTGATAACATAAAATAAAAATTACAAATATTAAGAATACTCCCGAAAGAAATATAATAACATTTGATATTTTTTGAGAGTACATCTCAAAAAAGCCCTTAATACCAAATACCACGAAGGTACTAAAGGCAAAGAAAATTAAAATTTCCAAAAACAAATTTAATCCTAAGAACGTATTTTGCGCTTTAAATATACCACTGTTCTCAAAAACAGTACTTTCAAAACAGCTTACAAGAACAAATGAAATGCTAAGCGCAACCAGCACCCATTTGATTTGGGTCATTGTATCTCTATTTATCATTAAAATATTAACATTTTTACAAGTGCTAAATTCAATAATAAATACATTACCTGCAATACCCACTTTTAGTGATTTTATAAAAACAGTTTCCAAAACATTTTAAAAAACATTTTGTCAAATAAAGAAACCTCTTGCAGTTAAATAGTTTATCTTATATTTGTTGCGTAAATTAAAAAAATGTCTGAAAAAATAACTCCATATAAAAATTCCACATTAGGCAAAAAAGAACAAGTTGCCCAAATGTTTGATACTATTTCCGGAAACTATGATAGTTTGAATCGCGTAATTTCATTCGGAATTGATGTGAAATGGCGAAAAAAAGTATTAAAAATAGTATCTGATAAAAAACCTAAAATTATTCTGGATATCGCGACAGGTACAGGTGATCTGGCAATTTTAATGTCACAAACCAATGCTGAAAAAATTATTGGTCTGGACATTTCTGCAGGAATGCTTGAAGTTGGTAAAAAGAAAATTGAAGAAAAAAAATTATCAAATGTTATTGAGTTAGTTTTGGCAGATTCTGAAAAAATTCCTTTTGACGACAATTATTTCGATGCGATAACTGTTGGTTTTGGAGTTAGGAATTTTGAAAATCTGGAAAAAGGCTTCACAGAAATTTTACGCGTTTTAAAACCAAACGGAGTATTTGTTATTTTAGAAACTTCAGTACCGGATAAAACACCATATAAGCAAGGATATAATTTTTACACCAAAAACATCCTTCCAATTATAGGAAAGCTTTTTTCTAAAGACAATGCTGCCTATGGTTATTTATCTGAATCCGCCGCCGCTTTTCCTTATGGTGAAGCCTTAAACAATATTTTAAGAAAAATTGGGTTTATAGATGTTGTGGCACTGCCTCAAACATTTGGAGTTGCAACCATTTATTCTGCTTCTAAAAAATAGTATGAAAAAAACAGTAATATTAATTTTATTAATCTTTTCTGCAAAAGGATATTCTCAATTTGGGAAAAGCATGTTTAGTAAAGATCCTATTATTAATCTCGAAAACTGGCAAAAACAACGCCTTTACTTTGGGTATTATTTAGGATTTAACAGCTTTGATTTTAAATTTGATTATAAAGAAGTTGTACAGCAGGACATACAGGTAAAAAAAACTACCGGTTTTAATGTTGGAGTTGTGGCAGATTTAAGATTACAGGAATACCTTAATCTTCGTTTTGAACCGGGATTATATTACACCAAACGAGATTTGTACTATCCTAATTTTACTTCTGAAACAGATTATTTGAGAGAAGTAAGCAGCACTTATATCCATTTTCCGTTATTATTGAAATTTTCTGCTTTGCGTACAGGAAATATTCGTCCTTTTTTAGTTGGAGGATTATCTACAACCTTAAATCTTTCCAGCAACTCTAAATCAAAAGATGATAACTTTGAACAGAAATTCAGGGTAAAACAATGGTCTTCTGCTTATGAACTTGGTTTTGGAGTGGATTTTTTCTCTGAATATTTTATTTTTTCTCCTTCTATTCGGGGGGTCTTTGGTATAACTGATGAATTAATTCGAGACACCAAATCTCCGAGTCCATGGACTGATAATATTGACTCTATGAAATCGAGGGCAATTTTAATAAATTTTACATTCCACTAAAACAAAATCTTAACTATTCCGTTTAAACTCACTAAGAATAATACCTGTTGCTGTAGCTACATTTAAACTTTCGGTTTTTTGCAGCTCGCCAAATCTGGGAATTGTGAGTCGGATTTTAACCATTTTTTCAATCTCTTTCGAAATACCATTGGCTTCATTTCCCATAATAATGATTCCATTTTGTGGTAAGGCAGATTGATAAATGTTATCTCCATTCATGAAAGTACCAAAAACAGGAAGTTCTGTTTGTGATAAAAAAGTTTCTAAATCAACGTAATTTACATTTACTCTGGCGATAGATCCCATTGTAGCCTGAACTACTTTTGGGTTATAAATATCTACTGTTTCTTTAGAGCAAATAATTTGTTTGATTCCGAACCAATCACAAAGCCTTAAAATAGTGCCTAAGTTTCCCGGATCCCGAATGTCATCCAGCGCTAAGATTAGACCTGTTTCGATTATTTTATTTTCGACAGGAATTTTAAAAACAGCCAGACAGGAATTTGGAGTAGTTAAAGCACTTATTTTTTTAAGTTCCTGTTCATTAATAAGCGTACGTTTTGAAGACTCAACTGTTTCAAAATCATTTTGTGTTGTGTATAAATGCTCTAATTCAAAATTGGATTGCAATAATTCCTGAATTACTTTTACACCTTCGGCAAAAAATAGCTGGTGAGTTGAACGTTGCTTTTTTTGATGCAGACCAGAGATAAGTTTTATTTGGTTTTTACTAACCATAAAATAATGTACTTTTGAATTAAATATTAAAAAACACTTGAAAAATAATTTTACAAAAATAGCAGCATTTATCCTAATAGCAATATTTATTTGTGCCTGTAATGCCGTAAAAAGAGTTCCCGACGGAAAATTTCTGCTTACAAAAAATGATATTATTGTAAATGATAAATCAACAAGCGACGAAACAGCTTCTAATCAAATGTATCAAAAGCCAAATGGTACTTTATTAGGATATCGTTTACGACTGAATTTATACAATCTTGCCAATCTAAATCCTGATTCGACTTATCAGGCAAAATTCGAAAACAATCCGGGAAAATACGAAAGACAATCCAAACTTTTATCTGCCAAACAGGTTGACAGGCTTGGACAGTCATTTTTGTACAAAGGAATTCATGAATTTTTAAAAAATACTGGAGAAGCACCTGTTATTATTGACACTTCAAAAACAAAGAAATCGTTATTACGACTAAAGTATTACTACTTCAACAATGGCTATTTTAATGTAAAGACTGCTTATGACATTGATACTACAGGTTTTAAAAAAGCCAAAATAAACTATAATATCACAACTGGCCCAGCCTATACTTTAGATTCTATCAGAAGCACCATCAGCACCCCTGCACTCGATTCATTACATAAAAGGATAACAGAACCAACATTTTTAAAGTCAGGAAATCAATACAGGATTACTGATTTTGAAGAAGAAAAAACAAGAATTACAACTTATTTCAGAAATCACGGAGCTTATTATTTTCAGCCAACATACGTTACTTTCGATATTGATACAATTGGCAAAAAAAACAAAGCAGATATAAATCTAATCATTAAAGACAATAACATACAGGAGAAAGATTCAAGCCGTACTGAACCTTTTAAGTTATATAAGATCAGTGACGTAAACATCTATACTGATTATTCTCCAGCCAATGCAAAAAAACAAATTCGGGACAGTACAACTTACAACAACTTTAATTTATACAGCTACAATAAATTAAAATATAAGCCACGCGCCATTACAGATGCTATTTTTATTAATAAAGGTGGAACTTTTGCAGATTTCAGAACAACTCTCTCCACGCGATATTTAAATAATCTTAAGGTTTTTACATACCCTTCTATCCAATATGAAATTGATAAACGTGATCCAAACGCTGAATCCCTGATTGCAAATGTATATTTAACCCCAAGGAAAAAATATAGTTTCGGAGCTACATTTGATGTGACACATTCCAATATTCAGGATTTTGGTATTGGTGCCAGTATATCTGAAACCATTCGAAATGTGTTTAACAGAGCTGAAACACTGGAAATTTCGACAAGAGTAAACATTGGTTCTTCCAGGGATATGGCAAATCCTAATAATAATTTTTTCAATGTTTCAGAATATGGTCTTGATCTAAAATTGAACTTCCCAAGAATTTTATTACCTTTTGGTACTGAAAAAATCATTCCAAAAAGTATGATTCCTTCTACAGGCATAACGGCCGGTTTTTCTAAACAAAGAAATATAGGTCTGGACAAGGAAAATTTTACCGGAGGTATATCATATTTATGGACGCCTAAAAGATTCAATTCTGTGAAATTCGATTTACTGAGCGCTCAATACGTTCGAAATTTAAATCCAAATAATTATTTTAAGGTATATACTTCTTCCTATAACGAATTGAATAACATCGCTAATGTATACAATACCGATGACTCTAATATTGATAATGATAATTTAAGAATTCCAGAAGGAACAACAAACTTCACCAATCAAGTAATTAATGGACAAACAGCCTTGGTTGTAGGGAGTCCAGAATATAATGATATAAAAAGTATCGAAGAAAGAAGGGTAAGATTAACAGAAAATGATTTTATTTTAGCTTCAAGCTACACTTTTACTAAAACTACCAAAAAAGATCTCCCTGACAATAATTTTTATCAATTTAAGACAAAATTAGAAACAGCTGGTTCCTTATTATCAGCAGTTGCTGCTGTTGGTAATTTAGAAAAAAACTCCCGAGGGAATTATGAAATATTCAACTTGGAATATTCTGAATATATAAAAGGTGAATTTGATTATATCAAACATTGGGATTTTGGAAAAGAAAAAGTAGTTGCAGTAAGAAGCTTTTTTGGTATAGCAATTCCTTTTGGGAACTCAAATTATATTCCATTTTCCCGAAGTTATTATTCCGGAGGATCTAATGACAACAGGGCATGGCAGCCTTATGCATTAGGACCTGGAAGCACGAATGCCACTAACGACTTTAATGAGGCCAATATGAAAATCGCATTAAGTGCTGAATTTCGATTTAAAATTTTCGGAGATGTAAAAGGAGCCATCTTTGCAGATGCCGGAAATATTTGGAATGTGCTCGATAATGTGACTGACGAAAAAGCAAAATTCTCGGGCTTAAACGATTTCGAAGAAATTGCATTAGGTTCCGGATTTGGTTTACGATACGATTTAAGCTTTTTTGTTATCCGTCTGGATTTAGGCTTCAAGACTTATAATCCGGCGTATGAGCCGGGAAATCGTTGGTTCAAAGAATACAATTTTGGACATTCTGTTTTAAATTTTGGGATAAATTATCCTTTCTAATGCTATTTAATTCTTATTTTTGCAACCTAAAAACTAAAAAAACAACTAAAAAAGAATTACAATGGCACACAACATTAAACCAGGAGTAGCTACAGGGGATCAGGTACAGGAAATCTTTAATTATGCAAAAGAAAAAGGATTTGCACTTCCGGCAGTAAACGTAACCGGATCAAGTACAATCAATGGAGTTCTTGAAACTGCAGCAAAACTTAATGCGCCGGTAATCATTCAATTTTCAAACGGAGGAGCACAATTTAACGCTGGAAAAGGATTATCTAATGCAGGTGAAAAAGCAGCAATTGCGGGAGGAATCGCAGGAGCAAAACACATTCATACTTTAGCAGAAGCTTACGGAGCTACAGTAATTTTACATACTGACCACTGTGCAAAAAAATTATTGCCATGGATTGACGGTTTATTGGATGCTTCTGAAAAGCATTTCGCTGAAACAGGAAAACCATTGTTCAGTTCTCACATGATCGATTTGTCTGAGGAGCCAATCGAAGAAAACATTGAGATCTGTAAAGAATATTTGGCAAGAATGAGCAAAATGGGAATGACATTAGAAATCGAGCTTGGTATTACAGGTGGTGAAGAAGATGGTGTTGACAACTCTGATGTTGACAGTTCAAAATTATATACTCAGCCAGAAGAAGTAGCTTACGCTTACGAAGAATTATCTAAAGTAAGTCCTAAATTTACAATTGCAGCAGCTTTTGGAAACGTTCACGGTGTTTACAAACCAGGAAATGTAAAATTGACTCCAAAAATCTTAAAAAACTCTCAGGATTTCGTTCAAAAGAAATTCAACACTGGTCATAACCCTGTAGATTTCGTTTTCCACGGAGGTTCTGGTTCTACACTTGAAGAAATCAGAGAAGGAATCAGCTACGGAGTTATCAAAATGAACATTGATACTGATTTACAATTTGCTTTTACTGAAGGTATCCGCGATTATATGGTTAAAAATATTGAGTATTTGAAATCTCAAATTGGTAACCCTGAAGGTGCTGATGTTCCTAACAAAAAATATTATGACCCAAGAAAATGGGTTCGCGAAAGTGAAGTGACATTCAACACAAGACTTGAACAAGCTTTTGCAGACTTGAATAACGTAAATACACTATAATTTCAGATTGCTGATTTTAGATTTTAGATTTTCACGAATCTAAAATCTAAAATCTTTAAGTCTAAAATCAAAAATCAAAAATATGGCTTGGTTTAAAAGACAGGAAAAAGGGATTACGACTGCTACTGAAGATAAAATGGACGTTCCGAAAGGACTGTGGTACAAATCTCCTACCGGAAAAATTATTGATGCTGACGAATTGGCAAGAAACTTATTTGTTAGTCCTGAAGATGATTTTCATGTAAGAATTGGAAGCGCAATCTATTTTGATATTTTATTTGACAACAACGAATTTGTTGAGTTGGATAAAAATATGACATCAAAAGATCCTTTGCATTTTGTAGATACAAAAAAATATGCTGAGCGATTGAAAGATGTAATGGAAAAAACACATCTTAAAGATGCCGTACGTACCGGAGTGGGAAAATCAAAAGGAAAAGAACTTGTTATTTGCTGTATGGATTTTGCCTTTATTGGCGGATCTATGGGAGCTGTTGTAGGTGAGAAAATAGCAAGAGGTATTGATCATGCTATCAAAAACAAACTACCTTTTGTAATGATCTCTAAATCTGGTGGAGCGCGTATGATGGAAGCTGCTTATTCCTTAATGCAGTTAGCCAAAACTTCTGTAAAATTAGCGCAGCTTGCCGAAGCTGGTTTACCTTATATTTCCTTATGTACCGATCCAACAACAGGAGGAACAACTGCATCTTATGCTATGTTAGGAGATATTAACATTTCTGAGCCTGGTGCTTTGATTGGTTTTGCCGGTCCGCGTGTAGTTCGTGATACTACAGGAAAAGATTTACCGGAAGGTTTTCAGACTGCTGAGTTTCTTTTAGAGCATGGCTTCCTTGACTTTATTACACCAAGAAAAGATTTGAAAAACAAAATCAATTTATATATTGATTTGATTCAGAATAATAATATCAGATAGTTTTTTTAAACTTCTAAAAAAGAAAATCCCAAGAAAAAATAAAATATTTCTTGGGATTTTTTTATATGAATTCTAAACACAAACTTAGATTTAAAATACCACCAGATTACATCCCTGTTCTTATAGCTTCAACCGGATCTAAATTTGCAGCAGAGATTGCCGGTAATATTCCTGAGATTAATCCAATAATGGCAGCCAGACTGGTTCCTAAAATTACATTTCCTAAACTTAGGACAAATTCAAAGTCGAGTGCTTTGGTTAAGATAAATGCAATTCCCCAAACCATTATCAAGCCAATAATTCCGCCAATTACAGAAAGTATCACCGCTTCGAACAAAAATTGAAATAAAATAAAGCGATTTTTTGCTCCTAATGATTTCTGAATTCCGATTAGGTTGGTTCTTTCCTTTACGGAAACGAACATAATATTAGCAATTCCGAATCCCCCAACTAAAAGCGAAAATCCACTAATAATCCACCCAACTACATTCATCTGACCTAAAATTCCGTCAATAAAATCAGTGAAACCGGAAAGCACATTAATAAAGAAATTATCCATATCCCCTGCTTTCATTCCGCGAATGGTTCTTAATTTTTGGGTTACTTCAGCCTTGTAAGCATCCATATCGACACCTTTTACAGGCTTTAAAACAATAACCGGAGTCATTGAATCGCTGTCGCCGTACATTCTTCTTAAAAAATTAGCCGGTAAATAAACCGATGTATCGTTGCTATTTCCAAAAAAACCTGCTCCCTGTTTTGCAATTACTCCAATTACAGTAAAACGCTGTCCATATAAACGAATATTTTTTCCGATTGGATCGCTGTTTCCAAAAAGTCCTTCTGCTATTTCATATCCCAAAACAATTACAGGAGTTCCTGAATTCGATTCAGATTCATTATAAAACCTTCCTTTATCAAAACTCAATCCTTCAATATCAACAATTTCAGATGAAGCCGGAATAATATTCACATCACTGACCGTCTTAGAATCATATTTTAAACTTTCCCTGTTAACAAAAAGCTGATATCCGACCTGCTGCGTATCATTAAGAGAGTTTTTTAAACTCGTATATTCATCGTATTTTACATTTGGAAATTGCTCTCTTTTCCACTGTGGAATTTCCGATGGTCCAAAACTAAATTTCATTAAATAAATCGTATTTTTATCTAAGCTGCTTAAATCTTTGGAGATTTTTCTATCCAGGGAATCAACGGCAGCCAATACGGCAATAATGGAAAAAATACCGATTGTAACACCTAACAGCGACAATAAAGTTCGTAATTTATTATTGCGTAAAGCGTTTATGGCAAAGCTTAAACTTTCTTTTAATAACCTAAGATAAACTATCATACATCCTATTTTTGCGATAAAGTAAAATTCAATAAATTTAAATCAAAAACCTAATAAAAGGTAACTAACTCATCAGTAGATTTTTTTCACATAATGTTACAAGAATTCCTTTAAATATATTATCAAAAAAACTACTTTTGCAGTCTGAAAATTATAACTACACAATGAGCACAACTAAAACAATACAATCGGCCTTAATTTCAGTTTTTTCCAAAGATGGATTAGAGCCAATAGTTAGAAAATTACACGAACAAAACGTTACACTTTATTCGACTGGAGGAACTGAAGATTTCATTAAAAATCTTGGAATTCCTGTAGTCCCTGTTGAAGATATTACTTCATTCCCTGAAATCCTGGGAGGAAGAGTAAAAACACTTCACCCGAAAATTTTTGGTGGAATTTTAAATCGTCAGGATAACGAAAGTGATGTTCAGCAAATGAAGGAATTTGATATTCCTCAGATTGATTTGGTAATTGTAGATTTGTATCCGTTTGAAAAAACGGTTGCTTCAGGTGCAAGTGAACAAGATATTATTGAAAAAATTGATATTGGCGGAATTTCATTAATCCGCGCCGGTGCCAAAAACTTTAAAGACACGGTTATTGTAGCATCGGTAAACGAATATAGCCTTCTTTTGAATCTCATTACAGAGCAAAACGGAGCAACAACTTTAGAAAACAGAAGATTGTTTGCTACAAAAGCTTTCCACGTTTCTTCTCATTACGACGGAGCCATTTTTAATTATTTCAATACTGATGAAACTATTTACAAGGAAAGTATTGCAGATGGTCAGGTTTTGAGATATGGAGAAAATCCTCATCAAAAAGGTTTTTTCTTTGGAGATTTTGACGCTATGTTCAAAAAAGTTCACGGAAAAGAATTATCTTACAACAACTTATTAGATGTTGATGCTGCAGTAAATTTAATTAATGAATTTAAAACTGACGGACCAACATTTGCTATTTTAAAACATAACAATGCTTGTGGTCTGGCTTCAAGAAAAACAATCAGCGAAGCTTATTTAGCAGCTTTGGCTTGCGACCCAACTTCTGCATTTGGGGGTGTTTTAATAGCTAACACCAAAATTGATTTGGCTACAGCTCAGGAAATCAACAAATTGTTCTGCGAAGTTGTAATTGCTCCAAATTATGATGATGATGCAATTGCCGTTTTACAGGAAAAGAAAAACAGAATTATATTAGTTCAAAATGAAGTGGAATTACCTTCAAGGCAAGTGAGAACGTGTCTTAACGGAGTGTTAATTCAGGACAGAAATAATATTACAGATACTAAAGAGCATTTAAAAACCGTTACTACTACTGAGCCTACTGCTCAGGAAATAGAAGATTTGATCTTTGCTTCAAAAATTTGTAAAAACACAAAATCGAACACGATTGTTTTTGCAAAAAACGGAACATTAATTTCATCAGGAACAGGTCAGACATCAAGAGTTGATGCTTTGGTTCAGGCAGTAGATAAAGCAAAAGCATTTGGATTTGATTTAACAGGAGCTTCAATGGCAAGCGATGCATTTTTTCCATTTCCGGATTGTGTAGAATTAGCTAAAAAAGCAGGAATTACAGCAGTAATTCAGCCTGGAGGTTCAATAAAAGATGAATTAAGCATAAATTATTGCAACGAAAATAATCTTGCAATGGTATTTACAGGAACACGTCATTTTAAACATTAATTTGTTTAACTTTGTTCAATCATTTATTTATAACATTTTAAACCCCTAAAAAACTTATGGGATTTTTTGATTTCATGACCGAGGATATTGCGATAGACCTTGGTACCGCAAACACTTTAATCATTCATAATGATAAAGTTGTTATTGATAGTCCGTCGATCGTTGCACGTGATAGAATATCAGGCAAAATCATTGCTGTTGGTAAAGAAGCCAATATGATGCAGGGTAAAACGCATGAAAACATCAAGACCATAAGGCCTTTGAAAGATGGTGTAATTGCTGATTTTGATGCTTCGGAAAAAATGATCAACATGTTCATTAAAAGTATTCCTGCATTGAAAAAAAGAATGTTTACTCCAGCCTTAAGAATGGTAGTATGTATTCCTTCCGGAATTACTGAGGTGGAAATGAGAGCTGTAAAAGAATCTTGTGAGAGAGTAAACGGAAAAGAAGTTTATTTGATTCACGAACCAATGGCAGCTGCAATTGGTATTGGCATCGATATCATGCAGCCAAAAGGAAACATGATTGTTGACATTGGTGGTGGTACAACTGAAATCGCGGTTATCGCTTTAGGTGGAATTGTATGTGACAAATCTGTAAAGATTGCGGGGGACGTTTTCACAAATGACATTGTATATTACATGCGTACACAACACAATTTATTTGTTGGGGAAAGTACTGCAGAAAAAATAAAAATTCAAATTGGAGCTGCTATCGAAGATTTAGACAGCCCTCCTGAGGACATGTCAGTTCAGGGTAGAGATTTACTTACCGGTAAACCTAAACAAGTTGATGTTTCTTACAGAGAAATCGCCAAAGCATTAGACAAATCCATTCAACGTATTGAAGATGCAGTAATGGAAACTTTGTCTCAAACTCCTCCTGAATTAGCAGCTGATATTTACAACACTGGTATTTATCTTGCAGGTGGTGGATCAATGTTAAGAGGTCTTGATAAACGTATTTCTCAAAAAACTGATTTACCTGTTTATATTGCTGAAGATCCTTTACGAGCAGTTGTTCGCGGAACTGGAATGGCACTTAAAAATATTGGAAAATTTAAAAGCATCTTAATTAAATAAGAGAAAAAATATTAGAGCTGAATTGAATCATTCAGCTCTAATTAAATTTGAACCCATAAGCATATCCTGAAACAAAATAACCGAACAAGAAATGCAGCAAATTTTTAATTTTATTATAAGAAACAGTAATCGATTGCTGTTTTTGCTGCTTTTAGGTATTTCGTTGGCACTCACAATTCAATCTCATTCTTTTCACAGAAGCAGAGTCATAAGCTCTGCCAATTTTATTAGTGGAGGGGTTTACGAAAAAATAAATAACGTAAATGAGTATTTGAATTTAAGAACCGAAAATGACGAACTGGTACTTGAAAACGCAAGATTAAAAAGTCTTTTATTCAACATAGAAGATACTACCAAAGCACCAATGATTGACAGTATTAAAGGTGTTAAGCCTGCAGACATTATTGTTTCTAAAGTAATTCACAATTCATACAATACCCACGAAAATTATATTACGTTAAACTCCGGAACAAAAGAAGGAGTTAAACAGGATATGGGTGTTATCAACAGTTTAGGAATTATTGGAATCGTAGATAACACTTCACCCAATTATTCTACTGTGGTCAGTATTTTGAATATGAAATCGCAAATTAACGCCAAGATCAAAAAATCAAATCATTTTGGTTCTTTAACCTGGAATGGAAAAAGCACTGGATATGTTCAGTTAATTGATGTTCCAAGATTAGCTTCTGTTAGGAAAGGTGACACCATTGTGACTGGTGGCCAGTCTGTTATTTTTCCTGAAAATATTAACATTGGAACCATTGATAAAATCTACATAGATAACAAAACAACTTTCTACACTATTAATGTTAAACTATTCAATGACATGACAAATTTAGGTCATGTTTACATCATTAAAAGCAAGGACAGAGAAGAACTTATTAATCTAGAAAACAAGGAAAAAGATGAATAGCGCAGTGTTAGTCAATATTTTTCGATTTATTATGCTGCTGGCAATTCAGGTTGTTATCTTCAACAATATGAACTTTCTGGGATATATCAGCCCGTATCCTTATATTCTCTATATTATCCTGTACCCGGTAAACAGCAACAGATCAGGCCTAATACTATCGAGTTTTTTGTTAGGTATAACGATGGATATGTTTTGTAATTCCGGAGGTATTCATGCTGCATCCTGTCTGATTTTAGCTTATTACCGCCCTTATATTTTTAAATTTTCATTTGGACTCAGTTACGAATATCAAACTATAAAGCTAAATGATTCCTTAACACCCGAACGTTTTTCATTTATTCTGGTATCGGTAGTCTTACATCATATTGTACTATTTATTTTGGAAGCTTTTCAATTTAAATTTATCTGGGACATTTTACTCCGAACCTTGTTTAGCTCCATATTTACCATAATTATTTCAATTATAATAATATACCTTATTAAGCCCAATAAACGATGAGAAAAGCCCTGCTGCCCACTTTAATTATTATTGCAGCAACTTTGCTAGTGATCAGGATATTTTATTTACAGGTTATTGACGATTCTTTTAAACTAAAATCAGAAAATAATGCCATAAAAATAAAGTATGACTATCCTGAGCGCGGCTATATTTATGACCGATACGGAAAGCTGCTTGTAGCAAATCAGTCTTCATATGACATCATGGTAATTCCAAGGGAAATCAAAGAAGACCTTGATGTTCTGGAATTTTGCCAGTTACTGAATATTACAAAACAAGACTATGATCAAAGAATCGCAAAAGCAAAAGTATACAGTCCGAGATTGCCTTCTGTATTTTTATCCCAATTAAACAAGACAGAATTTGCAGCTTTTCAGGAAAAAATACGAAAATATGAAGGCTTTTACTTTCAAAAACGTTCTTTGCGTGATTATGAAGTAGACTATGGTGCTAATATTTTTGGTTTTATCACACAAGTAAACGAAAGACTGATTGCGAAAAACCCTTATTACAATAGTGGCGATTTAATAGGAATGCAGGGAGTTGAGCAGAGCTATGAAGAAGTTTTACGTGGAATCAAAGGTGTAAAATATATCCAAAAAGACAAATACAATCGTGAAATTGGTTCCTACAAAAATGGTAAATATGATACTATTGCCGTTCAGGGAGAAGATATCAATTTAACAATTGATGCCGAGCTTCAAAAGTATGGAGAGGAATTAATGATTAATAAACGTGGAGGAATTGTTGCCTTAGAACCTCAAACGGGAGAAATTTTAGCATTGGTCACAGCTCCTTCATATGACCCGGGAATTTTGGTCGGGAGACAACGTTCTAAAAACTATACGCTTTTATATCACGACTCTATTGCGAAACCTTTATATGACAGAGGACTTTTAGCAGAATATCCTCCGGGATCCCCCTTTAAAATATTAACAGGATTGGTAGCTTTACAGGAAGGGGTTATTGATCAGAATACTTCTGTTTCATGCCATCATGGATTCAGCTATGGAAGAGGACGTTTTATGAGATGCCACTGCCAAGGGGGCCAATTACAATTGCATCGTGGAATATACCAGTCTTGTAATTCCTATTTTGCTACTGCGTATATGAAAACTATCAATAAATATACAAATCCTGGCGCTGCAGTAGACGTATGGAGCAATCACCTTAAAACCTTTGGTTTAGGAGAATTTATGGGTTATGATTTACCGACTGGAAAAAGAGGAAAAATTCCAACATCCAAAACCTATAAACGCATTTATCCAAATGGAGGCTGGAGAAGTACTACCATCGTATCCAATTCAATTGGCCAGGGAGAAGTTGTAATGACTCCAATTCAGTTAGCCAATATGATGGCAACAATTGCAAATCAGGGACATTACTATACCCCTCACATGATCAAGAAGATTGAAGGTAAAAAAATAGATTCAAAATTTACGGTAAAACATACTACTTCAATAGACAAAAAATATTTTCCACCAATAATAAGTGGTTTATTTGATGTATATAACATGGGTACTGCAAGCAGGCTTAAAGTAGAAGGAATTGACATTTGCGGTAAAACCGGAACGGCAGAAAATTTTGCCAAAATTGGAGGTAAAAGAGTCCAGTTGAAAGACCACTCTATTTTTGTTGCCTTTGCCCCAAAAGACAATCCTAAAATCGCCATTGCAATTATGGTTGAAAATGGAGGATTTGGTGCAACAATTGCTGGACCTATCGCCAGTTTAATGATTGAAAAATATCTACGAAAAAAAATAACGAGAACCGATTTAGAAACCAGGGTTTTAAATATAAGTTTAAAAGGAGAATATGCAAAATTAGGGGGAATGAAAGAAGCCGAAGCAATCGAATCAACTCCTAAAGATTCTGTCTTAAAAGCAAAAATCATTAAACCAAAAGAACAAGTAACGACAAAGACAACAGTAGATACAACTAAAAAAAATTAATTCGGATTATTTCAGATGAAAAATCAAAGTGTAAAAAAAAATATAGATTGGATAAGTGTAATTATTTATGCCTCCTTAGTAATATTGGGATGGCTTAATATATACTCATCCTCTCTATCCTCTACTGAAGGCACTTTTGAAAAACAATTAATTTTTATTGCCTGCACCATTCCTTTAATTTTTATTGTATTATTTGTAGATGGAAAATTCTATGAAAAATATGCCAGTATTATTTTTATAGTTTCCTTATTATCACTGGCAGGTCTGTTCCTTTTTGGAAAAACAATAGCTGGTCAAAGATGCTGGTACGCTATTGGAAGTTTTACACTCCAGCCTTCTGAATTTGCCAAAGCCGCTACATCATTAGCCTTAGCCAAATATTTAAGTGATACTCAAATCAATTTAAAGGATTTAAATCGACAAATGCAGGCTCTTGCGATTGTATTATTACCTGTGCTTTTGATTTTACCGCAACCCGATCCGGGAAGTGCCCTAATCTACAGTATTTTTTTAATTGTATTATACAGAGAGGGATTACCTGCATGGTACATCTGGACTGGATTTGTCGCTATTCTTCTCTTTGTGCTCACATTAATTTTAGAGCCTTATGTCGTAATTTTGATAGCACTTCTGATATTGATAATTATACATTTTAAGGGAAGAGCAGTTGATCGTAATATTATATTAAGCGGAATGATAATTGCCATTATTTCTGCTTTTGTTTTATCTGTTGATTATGTATTTGACAATGTTTTCAAACAGCATCACAGGGACCGCTTTAACATTTTACTAGGTAAAACCGTAGATTTAAAAGGCATCGGATATAACACAAATCAATCTGAAATTGCAATTGGTTCCGGCGGGTGGATTGGTAAGGGTTTTTTGGAAGGCACACAAACAAAAGGTGGTTTCGTTCCGGAACAGCACACTGATTATATTTTTACCACTGTTGGAGAAGAATGGGGTTTTGCTGGTTCTTTAGTTGTTATTCTTCTTTTCGCCTGTTTACTTTTAAGAGTAATATATCTGGCGGAAAGACAAAAAACAAAATTCAGCAGAGTATATGGATATTGTGTGGCAGGAATTTTATTTATTCACTTTTTTGTGAATATAGCCATGGTTGTGGGTATTTTTCCAACTATTGGGGTTCCGCTTCCCTTCTTTTCTTATGGAGGTTCCGGATTGTGGGGATTCACCATTTTACTCTTTATCTTTTTAAAGATGGATGCCAATAAAGTAAATGAATGGTAATTTGATAAATCTTATTTTCTTATAAAAAAAATCCGAAGTAATATTCGGATTTTTTTTTGGAGAATTTTTGACAAAAAAACAATAATGCAATTACATAATATATATAAAATTAAGCTTATTTTTATATCATTAAAAATTACAAACGGTTGTCTTAAAGAAAAAATAAAAAAAATGTATGTTTTAGTGAGTATATAATATAAATCACATCCTTTATATGTATAGGTTAGTTTATGTTAGTGTTTAGTTTAAAAAGAGTTGTTAGCTTAATGACTCTTTTTTAAGATTATAAATATTATTCCATATAAAAAATTAATAATTGTGCATTTAAAAAATAAAATCTTACACATTGGATTGCCCGAAGATAATAAGCTATGGGAAAATTTAAAAAATGGTGATGAAAAAGCATTTTCTACACTTTTTAAAAATTACTATAATAGTTTAGTACAATATGGAAATACATTTTCTCCATTCTCTGAAAAAATTCAAGATTGTGTTCAGGATGTTTTTACAGATATCTGGGTCTACAGAAATAATTTAAGTGATAGCGTAGTAGTAAAATCCTATTTGCTATCAAGTGTCCGAAAACGTATTATGCGCTTACATCAAAAGGAACGGATTTTTAACCAGCTAACACCAATAGATGAAGTTGTTTTTCTATTCGATTTTTCTATAGAACATCAATTAATTTCTGATGAGTTAACAGCAGGCAGAGTTGCTCATTTAAATAAATTACTGAATATTTTGCCTCCAAGACAAAAACGAGCTTTGTATTTAAGATACTACCATGGATTAAATGTCGAACAAATTGCTGAAACATTAGATATGAATTATCAATCAGCTAATAATTTATTGCATCGTGCATTAGTAAATATTCGTAAAGAATGGAATAGGGATTTAATTTCTGCATAAATTATTTGACGACATAAATTAATCAAAAAATAATCACAATTAATAATAACAGGAAACATTGTGTTTGTCATTTACAATTGGCAATGTATATCTTAAAATGAAAGAACGAAATCAATATACAGAAATAGAAGATTTTTTAAGTGATAAATCATTCCGATTATGGGTTAAATCAAAAGAAGATTTAGATGGCTGGGAAGAGTGGACTTTAGAGTATCCCTATAGAGCAAAGCTTGTAGAAGAAGCACGTTTGTGGCAATTGGCAATGAAAGTTCCTGATAACAATCTAACGGATGAACAAATAGAAAAGGCATTACACAAAACCTGGATAAAAATTGAACAGAGAGAAGAAAAGCAAGATTTTAAAAATAACAGATTATGGAAAAATAATTTGTTACGCAAAATTGCTGTTGTTTTTATCTTTAGTTTATTATCGTGGTATACTTTCAATTATTACATCATTTCAAAAGTAGAATATAATTCAAACTATGAAAAGGCAATTAGTAATGATTCTGATGGCTTAATAGAGCAGATTAATAATTCAAATAAGCCACAAATCATAACATTATCTGATGGTAGTTCTATTTTACTACAGCCAAAAAGCAAATTAAGTTATCCAAATGTTTTTAAAGGAAATATTCGTAAAGTTTATTTATCAGGTGAAGCTTTTTTTGAGATAACTAAAAATAAAAAAAAACCGTTTTTTGTCATTGCAAACGAAATTGTTACAAAAGTAGTAGGAACCAGCTTTAGAATTAAAGCTAATGTCCATAAATCTGATGTTGAAGTTTTAGTGCGTACAGGAAAAGTTATGGTCTATTCAAAAGAAAAAAGAAAAAATGACTGTGAAAACAAAATAATCCTGTTCCCTAATCAGGCTTTTCGATTTATTGATGAAGATAAGTCATTTAATAAAATAACTGATATCACGTTAGATGAGTCCATAAGTAAAATGAAAGGCAATATTGAGCAGCTGAGTTTTGATTTTACAGATATACCTGTAGGACAAATTTTTAAAACAATAGAGCAGGCATATTCTGTAGAGATAGATTATCCAAAAGAAAAATTAAAAAATTGTCATCTAACTGCTTCATTAAATGATTTGCCTTTACCAGAAAAATTAAAGATTATCTGTAAAAGTATTGCTAATAATTGCAGCTATACAATGAATGGAAATCAAATAACAATTATTTCAGAAGGATGTTATTAAGAGAATATCTTAAATTATAAAAAAAGCGTCGCAATTGCTCAGCAAAAAATCGACGCCTAATCTTCAAATTAAACTCTGCAAAGTTTGATTGAAAAGTTTTTTAAAAATATAATTCGCATTACATATTAATCAAAAACCAAACAAAATTATGAAAAAAACCGTAGTAAAACAAAGATTACTAATTCGACTCATGAAAATGACATTATACCAATTTTTATTGACACTAATTTTTTCAACAGTAACTATGGCAAATAGTTTAAATGGTCAGGGAAAATTAGATGCTAAAGTAACCATATCTGTATCAGATATGAACTTGAATAATGCCTTAAAAGAACTGGAAAAATCAGCAGATGTTAAGTTTTCTTATAATTCCAGAATGGTTTCTTCTAATCAAAAAATTAGCATTAAGGCAGAAGATGAACTATTATCAACAATTCTCTCCAGAATATTGAAACCTCTTAATATAAAATATTCTTTAATAAGTAATCATATTGTACTACAGAAGGAGGACAATAAAAAAGAATACAATTCTTCATTTTCTCAACAACAAAAGACACTTACCGGTATTGTATATGACGCAAATGGAGTTGCTCTTCCAGGTGCAAGTATTTTAGTAAAAGGATCTGCTACTGGAGCCTCAACTGATTTTGATGGAAAATTTAGTATCAAAGTTGATAATTCGGCTACAGTATTAATAATTTCATATATCGGGTTTGATACGGTTGAAATTCCAATAGGAGATAAAACTGATTTTAAAATTACTTTAAATGAATCTTCTCAAAAGCTTAATGAAGTTATAATTATCGGATATGGAACTCAAAACAGAGCTTCAGTTACAGGAGCAATATCAACTGTAAAAGCAGAGCAAATGGCTGCATTGCCAGTTGCAAATGCAGTTGAAGCCTTACAGGGACGTGCAGCAGGTGTTTCAATAGTAAATACAGGAGGTCCTGGTTCTGAACCATTAGTTAATATTAGAGGATTTGGATCTTTTAATAATACAGCGCCGTTATATGTCGTAGATGGAGTTATTGTGGGAAGCCTTTCAGGAGTAAATCAAAATGATATTGAATCTGTGAATGTTTTAAAAGATGCCTCAACCACAGCTGTATATGGAGCTAAAGGTTCAAACGGTGTTATTGTGGTAACTACCAAAAAAGGGACAAAAGGAGCTATACAATTGTCTTTAAATGTATTAACGGGCTTTCAGAATCAAAATAAAAGATATGATCTTTTAAACACAGAACAATATTTGCAATACGCAAAAGATGCATTCGGAACAATTCCAACAACACCTTCATCGAAATCGGGGGTTAATACTAATTGGCAGGATCAGATATATCAGGCTGGTCTGGTGAGAAATTATGATTTTGGTATTTCAGGCGGGGGTGAAAAAAGCAGTGTCAGAATCTCAGGAGGATATGCTGAAAAAGAAGGTATTATCATAGGAACAGATTTTGAAAGATATTCTTTTAGAGCCAATAGTGATTTTACTTTAGGTAAATTAAAAATTGGAGAAAGTATGTCTGTTGCTTTCAATAGAACAAGACCTGAATTAGATGGTGGAGGACGTACTTTATTAGAACATGCTATTAAATCTGCACCTTATTTAACGGTTTATAACCCCAATAATCTGGGAGGATTTCAAGGACCAAATGCTTCAGGCGACACAAATGATGCGGAAAATCCTGTAAGGATAATGAAACTTCCAACTGTCAATAATAAATCTTTTTCTTTTATAGGCAATATTTTTGCAGAGCTGGAAATTGCTAAAGATTTAAAGTTTAAAACTCAGGTAGGTGTCGATTATTACAGCACAAATAACTCCAGATTCACTCCTTCTTTCAATGATGACAGCTTAGGGGCAACACACACTCAGAATTTTGCCACCATTGATAAAGGAACTTCTTTTGGACAAAATATAATATTTACAAATAGCTTAACATACGATAAGACTTTTGCAAATGTGCACAATTTTCAATTCTTGTTATTAGCTGAAAAAATACAAAGTAAGTTTAACAGCCTGAATGCGACCAGTAGAAATCCTATTTCTAATGATATAGATAATATTTTAGGTTCTAATCAACAAATTGCAGCTACAAGTTCAAGTAATGAATATAACAAGATTGGATATTTAGCGAGATTAAATTACGATTTTAACAACAAATATATCGCTTCAGCTTCTATAAGACGCGATGGATCTTCAAGATTTGGTGCTAATGAACGTTATGGATGGTTTTATTCGGGTTCATTGGGCTGGAATATTGCGAAAGAGGATTTTATGGTGGATTCTGATTTTAGCACTTTAAAACTAAGAGGCAGTTTTGGTATATCAGGAAATGATAATATTCCAAATTACGCATACTCTGCAGTACTAACATCAGACTTTTTGTATCCAATTGATGGTGAAGGTGCTGCAGGCACAACCGCTAATGGTCTGGCCAATCCAAATTTAAAATGGGAACAGTCAGAACAATTAAATATAGGATTAGATATAGGTCTTTTCAAGGAAAAATTAACAGCTGCAGTTGAGTATTATGTAAATAAAAGTGATGATTTATTATTGAATGTTCCTTTACCAACTTCATTAGGAGTTAATTCAGGTTCTCAATATAGAAATGTTGGTTCAGTTGAATCAAAAGGATTTGAAGTAACCATTGGCTATAATGATTATGAAGGCGACTTTAAGTGGGCTGCCAATTTGAATTTTGGCACAAGCAAAAGTGAGGCAAAATCATTAGGAGGTACAGTTACCGAATTATTGGGTGGTGATTTTGAAGGAGAAAGCATTACCAGAATAACAGAAGGACAAACATTGTATCATTATTATGGTTTAGTTATGGATGGTATTTATCAAAACCAGGCAGAAGTAAATGCCGTATTTACGGCAAATCCTTCCCAAACAACGGTAACACCAGGAGACATCAGATACAAAGATTTAAATAATGATGGAAACATTACAAACGCTGATAAAACTATTATCGGTGATGCTCTTCCTGATTTTACATATGGTTTAAATTTGGATGCTTCTTATAAAAATTGGGACTTTAATATGTTTTTCACCGGCCTACAAGGCAGAGATCTTATTAACACTAATATCTATGATTTAGAAGGTATGTCAAGATTATTTAATTCCGGCGTGAATGTGATGGATCGATGGACACCAACTAATCCTTCTAACTCAATACCAAAAGCGGGAGGTGCTCCACAAAACACATCAATTTCAACGCGTTATTTAGAAGACGGATCATTTACCAGACTTAAAAACTTGTCTATTGGATATACATTACCGAGCGAGGTATTTGGTCAAAATTATTTTTCTAAATGTAGAATATACATAAGTGGTCAAAACCTTTTTACCATAACCGATTACTCTGGTTTAGATCCGGAAATTGGGAACAGTAATGGTTTTCAATCCGGTATCGACAGAGGTGCTTTTCCACAGCCAAAAACATACTTAGTTGGTCTTCAATTAACATTTTAAAAAATAAAAATATATGAAAACAAATAAAATCATTCTATTATTTTTCTCAATTCTCACTGCGCTTACGACAATTACGGCATGCTCAGATAACGATTTGAATTTAGTAGATCCAACCAATTTATCACCTGAAAGTTTTTTTAAGACAGAACCACAGGTACAATCCTCAGTAAATGCTGCTTATGCTAATTTACAGACTATTGGATTATTCTCACGTGCCTATTTTTTTATGTATGATTTAATGGGAGTTGATGCCAGCGGCAATCCACAGCTCGAAGCAGATAAAGTACAATATGCTAACTTTTCTTTTGATTCTAACCATGCTAATATTGGAGATTATTGGGAAAGTTGTTACAGAGGAATCAACAAAGCTAATTTTGTAATAGATAATTCCAATATAATAAATGCCCTGCCGGATGCAACTATTAGTTTGGAAAAAAAGAATAAATACATAAGTGAGGCAAAATTTCTAAGAGCACTTTATTATTTCCTTTTAGTAAACAGATTTGGAGATATTCCTTTAATTACAAAAGTGCCAACCACATCTGAAGGATACCCTAGGTCTCCAAAACAGGAAGTATATGATTTGATTATTTCAGACTTAAAAACTGCTTCTACTGATTTACTGGACAAAGATGTTGAACAAAAAGGAAGAGCAACAAAACAGGCAGCTATTGCATTATTAGGTAAAGTCTATTTGTACTTGGAGCAATATGATCTTGCCTTAGCAGAGTTTAACAAACTAAATGGAAAATTCACTTTAGAGCCGAACTACTTTGACAACTTTAAAGAAGAAACAGAACACGGTCGTGAATCGATATTTGAAATTGGATATGAAGAAACATTAGGAACTGGCACATTATGGAACAGCGGTTTTACAGGTGCGGGACAAAATGAAGCCACTTTAAGAGGCCAGGAATACGGTTTTAATAATTGGTTCAACACTTACCCTGCACCAGGCTTACTCGCAGATTATGAAACCGGAGACTCAAGATTTGAAGATTCTTTCTATACAGATGGTGATATATTTGAAGGCGACGTAAATCAGCGTATAATCAGAACAGGTACACCACCTGGACCTGTTCCTTCTACAGAAATTTATATTCCATTGGCACGCCCTGCAGCATGGAGAAAATATCAAAATTATTATAAGAGAGCAAATGAAAACGGAAACTCAAGTATCAACTTTAAATACATCAGATATGCAGATGTTCTATTAATGATGGCAGAATGCGAAAGCTTACGCCCAGGCGGAGATCAGGCTACTGCTATTGGTTATATCAATCAAGTTAGACAAAGACCCAGCGTAATGCTTCCAACCTTGCCTCTTACACTAACAAAAACTGAGGTTTTTGATGCTATAATGCACGAAAGAAGAGTTGAGCTAGCAGGCGAACAATCTCGTTTTAGTGATCTTATTAGATGGGGCAAAGCAGAAACTGTTTTAGCTTCGCAGGGATTTGCACCAAAAAATAAATTATGGCCTATTCCGGCAAGAGAAATTTCTTCAAATCCAGCAATCTCAGAAACAGATCAAAATCAAGGTTACTAATTAGAACTGAGAAGCAGTTACTAAAAATAATTGCTGCATTTTATTTTTTATCAGTCTTTATAATAAAAAAAGGATTTGTTCAAATTGTGAACGAATCCTTTTTTTATTATCTGATTTTTATGATATTACTGTAAAACTTATTACATATAACTTAAAATTTCTTTCTTGTAAGTGTCATATTCTCCCTGAAGAATTAAACCATTATCAAGCAGCTTTTTATAATTCTGCAATTTATCAAAAAGCTCTTCTTTTGACAATTCACTTAATTTACGATCTCCAGATAAAGGTTGGGTTTGTTGAATCGGCTCGTAACTTTCATAAGGAGTCGTTGCCGGCATAATTTCAGCAAAACTAGTTACCTCCTCTGCTTCTATTTCTTCAATCTCATCTTCATCAAAATCACTTTCTGGTTCTGTTACTGTCGCAGTTTCCGCAAGAGGTGTTTCAACTGTTGCGGGATTTTTAAGCAAATCCAATTGTTCTTTTGCGTAAGTATATATTTTTCTTGCCTGAATTTTTGGTATGTAATCTATCGAAATGGCTAAATCTGTATTGGTATTAAATGAAAATTCCGAGCCTAAAATGTTTTCTTTAACAAATGTAGCTGCAATATTATCCCAGGTGTAATCTGTAAAATTCATCGATAAACCTAAATTTCTAGGCTCACAAATGATAATTCTTTTATTGGTTAAAACAATACTATCCGGAAAAACTGTAATTGCAGGCTTTTTTTGTACTGCAATATATCCAACTTCTTCGTTTTTCATCAATAAATCACTGAGTTTCGAAGTGATCTTTTCAATCGCTTTTGGATCTTGTTCCTCGTTAAGAAATTTTTTAAATTGTTCTTTCATATTTTATAAGTTGCTAAGCTACAATGTAACTGAGTTGTTGATTTTTTTGTCTTATGATACAAATGTAATGCCTAATTTTCTAATTGCTCCGCCTGTTCGGTAAAAATTTTACCTCGGGTCAATAATTTCATTCTGAATTTTCTTTGTTAAACTTTTGAAAACCAATTCATACGAATGATCAATTAATTCTTTCACAAAAGCTGTTGATAAATTCCCATTTAGGGAAAGAGTATTCCAATGTACTTTGCTCATATGAAAGCCAGGTTTTATCTCGTCATATTCAGCTCTTAGTTCCTGTGCACGTTCAGGATCACATTTCAAATTGACTGAGGCTTCGTTCTTTTCCCATTGTGATAAAGATGACAAAGCAAATATTTTTCCGCCGACTTTAAACACTAAAGTATCTTGATCAAACGGAAAATGCTCGCTGACACCTTTCTTTGAAAGGCAAAACTCGTAAAATGTTTCTAAATCCATACCTAATATTATTTTCCAATTTCACCTAAATGTGTGTATTTAAATCCTTTTTCATATTTCAATCCGTAACCGAACATTCGATCCATAGCCGAATGTGAAAATAAAATAATTCCGGCCATTTGAATAACTTCAATATTTAAATAAAATCCTAAAGCATAAATCAAAAGTGCAATTCCTTTGTGATGAAATATATTATAAAAAAAGGCACCGGTTTTATTTCCAAAAACATATCCCAGCATTGATAAATCAGGTGCTAAAATCAGAACTAAAAACCACCACCAGTCAAAACTTAATTGGTTAAATAAAAAGATTCCAAAAATAAATAAAGCAGTTTCTTCTAGTTTAATAATTGTGTTCATGATAGTATTCTTTCCATCATTTTTTCGGGATGGTTTAGTTTAGTAAATCCAAATTTTTCATATAAAAAGTGAGCGTCAGAAGTTGCCAGCCTCCAAATTTTTATATTTTTAAGTAACGGTTCATGCATCATATATTCAATTAAAATTGATGAATATCCCTTCCCACGATGTTTCTCATCAATAAAAACATCCATTAAATAAGCAAAAACAACATAGTCTGTAATTACACGTGCAAAACCAATTTGTTTATCATTTAAATAAATTCCAAAACAAACGGAGGCGTCAATTGTAATCTGAACTTCTTCTATCGTTCTTCCTGCAGCCCAATAAATATCCTTCAGAAAATCCTGGATAAACGGAACATCAAGTTTGCTTTTATCAGTCGAAACACTAATCATATTTTATATAAAACAGGTTTTGATGGGCTCGCATCATTTTCAAACGAAGCAATTTGTAAATTCAATATGTAATTTGCGTCTTCAATTTCCTCCGAAACAAAAATCATTTCTGTAATGGTAGCTTCTCTTCGGGCATCATCATTAAGATGAACAGTGTCTTTTACATTCCAAAACGCTTTATGGGCCAATAATTTTCCTTCATCATGTTCCTTATCAACACTTGGCAAATCAATTAATAAATGCTGAATTTTGCTTTCCCGGATAAAAACAGCCGCTTCTTCAGATAAATAAGGTGGATTTGTATTGGAATATTTTCTGGACTTTTTTTCATTTTTGTTGGGAAGTGTTCTGATAATTAACGCTTCATTAATTACATTCATTGAAGTTGCACTACTCAGTTTTTTTTGAACTTGTTCCTTAGTAATAACAAAATCATCTCCAAGCTTTTCAGGCTCAACTGTAATCAATTTTGCAAAAAAGAAAAACTGTTTTAAAGACTGATTAATACTGTAAAAATCATGGGTAATATGACCGAGACATTCCGTATGCGTGCCATGACCGTGTGGATTGAAAAAAATATTGTTGAAATTAGTCGATGATTTTCCTTCAGAAACTTTACCTGTCCAATCACCAAAAACAACTGGCTCAATAACCGGTTTTTCAATGTACCAGGCAATAGGATTTTCATCTGTATTGGTTAACGGAATCGAAATATCAATTGGTTTTGACAAGTCTATTTGGAAATTGTTGATAGTTGCTAACACAGGTTAAATATTTCAGATGAGTTTATTATTCCAAATTTAAGTAAAAGAGATCACTTGCAATTCCATCCGTTAAAAATTTTCCTTTTGCAGTGGGTTTTAAAATGTTATTTTCTATGGAAAGCAATTCATCATCTAAGAATTTCTGACTTTGTTTTTGCAGGTAATCAAGATAATCTTTTCCAAATTCTTTTTCAATTCTTTCTAATGAAACGCCCCAAATGGTTCTTAATCCTGTCATAATATATTCGTTATAACGATCTGACACCGTTAGGATTTCATTTTCTATAGGAAGTTCATTATTCTCTATCGCTTTTAAATAAAGGGAATTATTAGCGATATTCCAGCCTCTTTTTTCACCATCATAACTGTGTGCCGAAGGTCCGATTCCGATATACTTTTTACCAAGCCAATAAGCAGAATTGTTTTTGGAGAAATAATTCTCTTTGCCAAAATTTGATAATTCGTAATGAATGAAACCTTTCTTTTGAAGTGTCTCAACCAAAATCATAAAATGAT
>Ga0247805_1000162_pt1 | contig 41113 bp, 40 predicted proteins | sample UWRJL044104R1_FD_180930 | JGI IMG/M metagenome (GOLD analysis project Ga0247805, IMG submission 180930) | Plant litter microbial communities from Arlington Agricultural Research Station in Wisconsin, United States - UWRJ-L044-104R-1 | ecosystem: Environmental > Terrestrial > Plant litter >...
GAAATGAAAGAAAAACGGCAAATATGATGGATAATGCTCAAAATATGGCCGAAGCATATTGCAATAAAGTAAAACCTTATTTTGAAATCATTAGAGCACATTGTGATAAATTAGAATTATTGGTAGACAACGAATTGTGGACACTAACTAAATACAGAGAGTTGTTGTTTACAAAATAAAAACTGCCCAATAATATATAATAGGCCTGTCTCAAAAAAGATAGGCTTTTTTGTGTTGATGAATTGGGAATCAAAAAAGTATAATAAATCCTAAATGCTAATTCTGAAATCCTAAATCTAATTAGTATCTTTGCCGCAAAACCAAGTTGCTCCATTGCAGCTTACACAATTACAGTTCATGAGTTCAGATACTTCAAAAAGATATGCACAAAGAGGTGTTTCGGCATCCAAAGAAGATGTACATAATGCTATAAAAAATATTGACAAAGGATTATTTCCTCAGGCATTTTGTAAAATTGTTCCTGATTATCTAACCCAGGATGATGAGTATTGTCTTATCATGCATGCTGATGGAGCGGGGACTAAATCCTCATTGGCTTACATGTATTGGAAAGAAACAGGAGATATTTCGGTTTGGAAAGGCATTGCTCAGGATGCTTTAATCATGAATATTGACGATTTATTGTGTGTAGGAGCAACGGATAATATTTTGCTTTCTTCAACAATCGGAAGAAATAAAAACCTAATTCCAGCTGAGGTAATTTCGGCAATTATCAACGGAACAGAAGAATTAATTAAAGAATTAGCTTCTTTTGGTGTTAGTATTCATTCAACAGGTGGAGAAACGGCTGATGTGGGGGATATTGTTCGAACAATTATTGTAGATTCTACAGTTACTGCTCGAATGAAACGTTCTAAGGTAATTGATAATGCAAATATTAAAGCTGGTGATGTAATCGTTGGATTAGAATCTTTCGGTCAGGCTTCTTATGAAAAAAGCTATAATGGCGGGATGGGAAGTAACGGATTAACATCGGCACGTCATGATGTTTTTGGGAAATATTTGGCAACAAAATATCCAGAAAGTTACGATGCTGCTGTTCCTGAAGAATTAATTTATTCCGGTCAGGTTCAATTGACGGATGAAGTAGAAAATTCTCCTATTGATGCTGGACAATTAGTACTTTCGCCAACGCGTACTTATGCTCCAATTATCAAGAAAATTTTAGATCAATATTCTTCGAATGAAATTCATGGAATGGTTCACTGTAGTGGTGGAGCCCAAACTAAGATTTTACATTTTGTAGATAATTTACATATTATAAAAGACAATTTATTCGCAGTTCCGCCATTGTTCAAATTAATTCAGGAACAATCAAAAACAGATTGGAAAGAAATGTATCAGGTTTTCAACTGCGGACATCGAATGGAAATTTATGTTCCAGAAGCTGTTGCACAGGATATTATTGCGATTTCAAAATCATTTAATGTTAATGCGCAAATTGTAGGTCGTGTTGAAGCTGCTGATAGTAAAAAACTAACTATTTCCAGCGAATACGGTACTTTCGAATATTAATTAGAGTTGCTAAGAGGCTAAGGGACTAAGTTACTGAGATGTTTTATATTTCAGTTTATAAAATCTCAGTACCTCAGAATCTTAGAGCCTCAGAAACTTTAAAAACATGTACGAATTACTTTTTTGGAATTATTTAGAAGGTGTTTATTTAAACCATCAAGAGGTTTATGAAGCTATCGATGAGCAAGAAAAAATAGAAGGTCTTGAAGAACTTCCTGTTACGGTTATTATCAACCGAATTGCTTCGGTGTTTTCTAAATGGGAAAGAGTTGATGAAAACAGCTGGAAAAACAATAATGGAGTAGGAGCTTTTCAAGTAAAAACTACTCCTCAAACCGTTCAAATAGATTGTTACGGAACTGAAGGTAAAACCATGGATAAATTAGTAGATATTATGGAAGAATTCAAATGTCCACTTTTTGATCCTCAAATTCCTGCTCGTTACGACGAAATGCACGAAGAAGAATAAAAAAAACAAAAGCGTTAAGATTTAAAACTTAACGCTTTTTTTATGCAAAATCATAAAAGTAATTTTAGGACTTTATTTTTTCGAATCGCATTAAATTCAAACTAAATAAAATCACGATTAGCGTTACGCCTACGTCAGCGGCAATGGCTAATGCAAGATTACTATACCCCAAAAAAGCCAGCAGAATAAAAACTAATTTAGTAGCAATGGCTCCAAAGGTATTGATCTTGATTTGTTTCATTGTTTTTTTACTCAATCGAATGAGAAAAGGAATTAGCGAAAGTTGGTCATTCATCAATGCAATATTAGCTGTTTCAATGGCTGTATCGCTTCCCGCGGCTCCCATTGCAATTCCTACGGTGCTTATTGCCAGAGCCGGAGCATCATTGATTCCGTCTCCTACCATTGCTACTTTGTCGTATTGCTGTAAAAGCGCTTTCATTTCTTCTGATTTTTGTTCAGGAAGTAAACCGCCAAATACTTTTGTAATACCCACTTGTCTTGCGACATAATGAGCTGCTTTTTCGCTATCGCCAGTTAGCATAATTACATCAATATTTTGTTCTTGCAATTGTTGGATAGCAGTAAAGCTGTCGGATTTAATTTCGTCCGTTAGTCCAATAATTCCAGCTACTCCTTTTCCAAAACTGACTACTACACTTGTTTTTCCTTCGGTGGATAATTGAGCTACAATTTTTTCTACTTCAGGAGAGATTTCATGATATTCTCTAATAAATTCCAATTTTCCCACAAGCACAGTGTCTATTTGACAAACGGTACATTTCGCTGAAGCTCCTTTGCCAATAATACTTTTAAAATCTTTAGAAGTATGCGGTTCGAACCCTTCGGCTTTACTTGCTGTGATTATGGCTTGCGCCAATGGATGTTCTGAGAACATTTCGGCACCAGCACTACAGGAAAGTAATTCTTTTCGGCTGGTTCCTATTAGTGGAAAAACATTTGAAACTACAGGAGTTCCATAAGTAACCGTTCTTGTTTTGTCTACAGCAATGGCTTGAATTTGTGATAAGGCTTCAATATATTTTCCTCCTTTTACCAGAGCACCTTTTGCGGAAGCATTACCTATAGCAGCATAAATGGCTACGGGAGTTGAGATAACCAAAGCACAAGGACAAGCAATTACTAAAAGTGTTACGGCTTGTTTTAACCAATGATTAAAATCCTGACCCATTACAAAAACGGGAACGGTAAAAATTAAAATGGCTAATACAATAATAATAGGAGTGTATAATTTTGAAAACCGCTGAATGAATTTTTGAGTTTCACTTTTGGCAGCCCCCGCTTCAAAAGTTAGTTGGATAATTTTAGCAAAAGTAGTATCGGTAGAAAGTTTAGTTGTTGTTATTTCGAGAAAACCATTGGTATTGATGGTCCCTGCAAAAACTGAATCGCCTACTTGTTTTTCTTTAGCAATGGGTTCTCCTGTAATGGCTGATTCGTCAATCATACTCTCACCGAAAGATATTTTTCCATCGAGTGGAATAATATCACCTGCTTTAATTTGGATAATAGTCCCAATTTGGATGCTGTCAATAGAAATATTTTGTTGTTCTGATTTTACAAATGCTGTTTTAGGTACACTTTGAATTAATTGATCCAATGCTGATTTGGAATTTTCCAGACCAATGTCTTCCAGGCGTTCGCCTAAAACATACAGTACAATTACAACGGCGGCTTCGGGATATTGACCTAAATACAAGGCTGCAATAACTGCAATAGTCATTAATAAATTAATACTGCTAAAATTGAATTTAATAAGCGATTGCAGTCCGTTAAGGATTACATCATGACCAATTCCGATGATGAAAATGCAGAAAATGAACGGGGCATAAGGCATTGGTAAATCAATTCCTAATAGCGATAGTATTTCTAAAACAATTACAATACTAACCGATAGGAGTAAAAAAAGAAACTTTTTATCTTTGAAAGGTAAGTTCATGAGAATGATGATTGTATTCGAAAAAATCTTTAAAACACATTAATCTTTCGAATTTTTTAGGGCAAAATTGCTGTTGGTGCTTGCTTTAATCATTATACACTAATTTACTAAAAAAGAAGCTTAGGCAATTTGACTTTAGTAAAATCTTAAGATTATAAACAATAAAACTGCCTGAGATGTAAAAAAGTTTACGAACTTTGCCTAAAATTATTTACCTATGAAAATAAATCTTAAAAACGGAATTGATAAGCTCATTTTCGGGATGAAACAAAAAGATGTTGAAGCCGTTTATGGAAAACCCGATAGAAATTATAAAGACGAAGATGAGAATATCATTTTTGTGTACAATAAGTTTAAAATGCGTTTGACTTTTTATAAAGACGAAGATTTTAAAATGGGATATATTGTAGCTTCTAGTGCCGATTTAGAATTATTTGGACATAAAATGATTGGTAGAACCATTAAAGACGTTAAAAAAGATTTGGCTCAAAAAAGCATTACAAAATTCACTCAGGAAGAATTTGATACTTTTGAGAATTATTTTAACGAAGACAATTGGTTATTGTTTCAAACCGAATTTAATGAGGTAGTAAAACTTGAAGTTGGAGCCATTATCAATGATAAAGACGAGTTTGACTGGAAATTTGGAAAAAAATAGACTACGCTCGATAAATTGAAAAACCCTTTCGTTACTGAAAGGGTTTTTCTTTATTCCATTATTTTGATTTATTCACCGTGTAAATTCCTCCAATAAAAAGAAGCACTGCAAAACCTATGTACATATAGCCTTCTTGTTTTGCAGACTCATCAGAAGCTTCAATTTTTATACCAAGAAAATTAACTTCTGAGCTGTTTTCTTGTACTTTGTTCAATCCTAAATATCCAATTCCTAAACTAACTACGATTAATACGATTCCAATAATTTTTGATAGATTCATGGTTTTTTAATTTTTTTAGTTTCTCTAATGTAATAAAAATAATTGACATTGCTATGATTGAACTTAGGCTGTTGGCCTTAGAAAAATTTCAATTATTCAATTGGTTTTGGATTCCATCCTCCTAGAACAAAAGAAGGATTTGAATAATTCTCAATCCATTCTTTGTCTTTTTCTAAAGTCAATTGACGAGAAAAACGAGCTCGTTGTGAAACATCGATTGCCTTTCCATCTTTGAGATCAGTACTATTATATTCCCAGTAATGTAGGTTTTCGGTGTTTTCGTGCATCGTTCCCCATCCTTTTGGAACAATATTTTGCAACTTACAATTTATTAAAACCGCTTCACTGTAAGGATAAATTGCGCCTTTATTATTCGGAGCTCGTCCTAATTCGGCGCCATTAGAATTAGTAGCAGTGAAATTGCAATTTACAAATACATTCCCATGATTTTCCTTTGTATTTCGTACCCACATAAAAGGACCAGGAGAATAAAAATCGCAATTTTTGAAAAATGCAGGACCACGACTCAAAATCATATCGCCACCCCCATCAATTTTTATGTCTTCAAAATAAGCTGGTCCATTGGTTTGCAAAGCATCTCCGGAGCCCACAATATTTACTCCTTTTACAATTATCTTATTACCGTTTATCAGTAAACCTTCGGCTTGTCCTTTCAATAATGTTTTTACCGTTAGATTCAATAATTGAATATTAGTACAATTATCTATTGCAAAAGCGGCTCTTCGGGAAGGAAATGTACCAGCCAATTCATTGGTTTTTACATTCCAGGGATGTGGATTGAAAACTTCATTATTGGCATATTGTACGATTACTTTTTCGCGACTTTCTCCTTTTATTATGATATTCGATTTGTTTCTAAAATAAACCAGTTCTTCATAGAGACCATTTTTAATAAAAACGGTTATAGTATCTTTATGATTGTCGGGAATAAAATCTAGTGCACCTTGCACGGTATTGAAATCTCCTTTACCATTGTAATCTACTATAAGTGTTTTTTTCCTGAGAATTGGCGCCTTTTTACGTGTGCTAAAATGCCATGTTTTTTTATCCTGAATTCCTTTGAAAGAATTGTCAGCGGTGTTTATTACAGTATTATCAACTAAAACATAATAGGATTTGTTGTATTCTAAAAGATTATGATGCAGGTAAATTGTTGCGGTATTTTCATGTACAATTATAGGGTAAAAATGAAAAGCATCCGTAAATCCGCCAATGATTGTTAATTGATAGGGTTTATCGCTAGCCAATGCTGTACCTGATGGAGTTCCGGGTTTTGTATTGCCATTTGTGAATTTCCCTGAAATATATTCATAAGGAATTTTAGTGTAAGTAGCTTCGGGATTTACTAAGGCTTCAGTTGGTCCGGCAGGAATACTCATATCGATTTCGTCAACCAAAACATCTGTTGCTGCATCAAAGACTCTTATTTTTCCTTTGTTTCCAATGATGGGTTTGTTTTTAAAAGTAATCTTAAGATGCGTATCTGGACTTATTTCTTTTTGATTGTTGGCAGGATAAAAACTAAAGTTGTTTGATTTTATTGCTGTTTTACAAGAGATTGTCATACAGCTTACTATAAAGACAAGAAATATATTTTTGATGATACAATATTGGTTTTTCATGTTGGTTGAAATTTGGTTATTGTAAATATATAAAATCTTTAAGTCATTGGTGTCTAAGTCTCTTTTATGTTGCTTTGAACTTTCTGTAAATAAAAAATCCGACTTGTTTTCACAAATCGGATTTTAGTTTTATTTGGTTTCTGCTTGTTTATCGAAAATTTCTAGTTCGAAAATCAATGTGGCATTTGGAGGAATTACTCCGCCAGCACCGCTTTCGCCATAGGCTAATTTTGAAGGAATAAATGCAATCATTTTATCTCCAAAAGAAAGTAAATTAATCGCTTCGATAAATCCAGGAATCATACCATCTTTTTTACCCATTTCGAAAGGAAAAGGGTTGTAACCACCTTGCATAGCTCGTCTTTCATCATATTTGTTGTAAGTTTTTGCTACTTCTTCACGGCTACTATCAAACAAGTTCCCGTCTTCAAAAAATCCTGTATAATGAAAATAAACTGTTGTTCCGGCAGCTGGTTTTGCACCAGTTCCTTTTTGGATTATTTTGTATACTAATCCTGATGGAGTAGTGGTTGCAGTTGCTTTTTGAGTATTGAAATAAGCTACTTTTTCTGTAACTAATGCAGCCATTTTTTCTTTTTGAACTCTTTCGGCTTCTGCTTTAGCTTCCGCTTCTTTCTTTTCTTCTTCTGCTTTGTTGTTGTAATAGTTAGCAAATACTTTTTCGGCTTTGAATTTTTTTGCCAATGAACCTTTTTGAGTAATAACGATGTTTTTAATTACATCATCCTGAGCAATACTGTTTACGATATCCATTCCTTCGATTACATGTCCAAAAATAGTATGTTTTCCATTTAACCAAGGTGTTTCTTTGTGCGTGATAAAAAACTGACTTCCATTGGTTTTTGGTCCAGAATTAGCCATTGCCAATACTCCTCCTTTTTCAAATTTCAATTCGGGAATAAATTCGTCTTTAAAAGAATAACCTGGTCCTCCAGCTCCTGTTCCTTGCGGATCACCACCCTGAATCATAAAATCGCTAATTACTCTGTGGAATTTTAAACCATCAAAGAATGGTTTTCCTTTTAGTTTTTTATCGGTTACAAATTCATTTTTGCCTTGAGCAAGACTAATAAAATTGGCAACAGTAATTGGAGCTTTTTGGAAATCTAATTCCAGAACAATTGCTCCTTTATTTGTATTAATGGTTGCAAAAATCCCATCTTGTTTTATTGTAGTTGCTTTTTTTGCTGGACTTTTTACTAATTTTTTTGAGGTTTCCTGTGCCTGAACGCTGATTAAAGCAAAAAAGGCTAAAAATAATAATTTGAATTTCATTGGATTAGGTAATTCTAAGATTGTTTTTTAATGATTATTTGGCTTGAACTAATTCAATTTCGAATATAATATTGGCATAAGGAGGGATTACATTTCCAGCTCCACCAGCTCCATAAGCCAAATGTGAAGGAATAAATAAGACGGCTTTGTCTCCGTAAGACATTTTTTCAAGACCTTCAATGAAACCTGGAATCATACCATCTTTTTTTCCTGCTTCAAAAGGAATAGTTTCATAACCTCCTTGTGCAGCTCTGTTAGGATCAAATTTTCCAAAAGCTTGTGCTGTACTCTCCACATTGGTATCAAAAAGTTGTCCACTTTCAAGAAAACCGGCATAATAAATTTTTACTTCAGTTCCTTTTGCTGGTTTTTTACCATTTCCTTTTTGAGTGATAATGTATTTTAATCCAGAAGCAGTTTTGGTTGTTTTACTTTTTAAAGTTTCAAAATAAGCTACTTTTTCTTCAATTGCTTTTCCGAATTTTTCCTCGTATTCTTTCACGCTTTGTGCTTCAAGATCTTTCTGCGCTTTTTGTTTTTTAGATTCTACAGAAAAATAATCGAAGAATGTTTTTTCGGCATTGAATTTCTTAGCTGCTTCTCCTTTTCGGATAATTGTTACGGATTTAATCACATCGCCTTGATTAATTTTGTTTACCACTTCCATTCCGTTATCCACTACACGACCAAAAATAGTGTGTTTGTTGTCTAACCAGGGAGTAGGAACGTGAGTGATAAAAAACTGACTGCTATTTGTTCCCGGACCGCTATTGGCCATTGCCAAAAGACCTCCTTTGTCAAAAATTAAATCACTAAATTCATCTTTAAATTTATATCCAGTATCTCCAGATCCTGTTCCTTCTGGATCACCAGCCTGAATCATGAATTCTTTAATAACACGGTGGAATTTTAAACCATCAAAAAAAGGACGCCCTTTTAAGTGTTCTACAGTAATAAAATCATTGTTTCCTTCTGCTAATGTGACAAAATTAGCTACTGTAATAGGTGCTTTGTTGTAATCTAGTTCTAAAAAAATAGTTCCTTTATTGGTTTCAATTTTGGCATATAAACCATCAGCTAAATTGCTGTTTTCTTCTTTACAAGAATACAATGTAGTGATGAGAAGCAATACAAATAGAATGTTTTTTTTCATAATTGTTTTAATGTTAAACTTATTGTTCTAAGGTATCTTGAGTTGTTGTTTTAGGTTTTGAAACTACTTTTTTAGGTTTTCGGATACTATCTTGAGTTGGAATTCTATTAAGTTCCGCATTTTGCTCCAGTTCTTTTTTATAAACTGCTTCGGGTTTAAAATCGTTGAGTGTTATGGTACAAATTAAAGGTTGGTTAGGGCCAATTTTTTTGTTGTCACCGTGATAACCATAAGCGATGTGTGAAGGAAAATAAAAATTTACTCTTTCGTTTTTTCGCATCAATTTGATACCATCCCGAATTCCTGTCATGATTTCTTGCTTATCTACTCGGTATACCTGAGGTCTAACTTCTACTTCCGAATAAATAGTGGTGCCGTTTAGGTCTTTTAATTCGTAGTTAAAAAAAGCAACATCCCCTTTTTTAGGTGTTAAGGTGTCGGCATTATTTTTGGTTTCATAAGAATACCAATAGCCTTTAGTTGAAGCAAAATAGCTGATTTTTGGATTTTTTTTCATCAAAGCTTTAATTAAATCCTCGTCAGAAGCATTTAATTTTTTGTTTCTTTGAACTGATTTTTTCATAAAAACTCCAGACGCACTCGAAACAGGACGACGTGCTTCTTGATGTTGGATACAGCCTGTGAAAACAAAGCATAAGAGACCACTTATAGCAATAAATTGGATGGCTTTCATGATTTTATAGCGTTAGGTTTTTGACTAAATTCTCAAATTTATTTATAGTTTCTTCCATTGAAACTTCCGATCTTCCTCCAGCAGCATTGCGATGTCCACCACCGTTAAAATGTTCTCTGGCAAATTCGTTCACATCAAAACCACCTTGTGAGCGGAAAGAAATCTTAATGATTTTTTCGTCTTTATTTTCGATAAAAATAGCAGTAAACTGAATTCCTTTGATACTTAAACCATAATTTACAATTCCTTCTGTATCTCCTTTTACATAATTAAAACTATTCAGTTCTTCTTGTGTAAGAGTAATGTAAGAGGTTTTATGTTCTGGTAATACTTTTAAATTTTGCAATGCTTTGCCTAATAATTGTAATCTATTATAAGAACTATTGTCAAAAAGTAAATTGGGTATTTCAGTATTTTCTACGCCCAGATCAATTAGTTCGGCTACAATTCGATGCGTATTTCCAGTAGTATTTGGAAATCTAAAAGAACCTGAGTCAGTCAAAATTCCAGTGTAAATACAAGTTCCAATAGTTTTGTCGATTTGATTTTTTTGGTCTAAGAATGAAATAAAGTTATACACCATTTCGCAAGTAGAACCAATCGAAGTGTTAGAATACATATAAGTTGCATAATCATCTGGTTTTTGATGATGATCAATCATGATGTAAGTGGCTTTAAGTATTTCTAGTACTTTCTCCATTTCGCCCACACGATGAAAAGCATTGAAATCAAGTGTAAAAACAATGTCAGCTTCTTCTAATATTTTAGTGCAAATAGCTTTGTCTTTTTCAAAAATTTGTATCGTTTCTGAACCTGGAAGCCAGGCTAAAAAATCAGGAAATTCGTTTGGTGAAATTACTGTTGCTTCGTGATTGTTTTTTCTTAAAAAATGGTATAGTCCTAAAGTAGAGCCCATAGCATCACCATCAGGATTTCTGTGCGGAATAATAGCAATTTTTTTTGGCGTAGCCAATAAGGATTGTATCGCTTGTATATCTTGTATTTTCATAGTTTGCGAATTTACATTTTTTTAATGTAAACTATGAAATCATTTAAAAATTAACTTCTTTTTTACAACTTAAAAATACTTCAGTCTGGTTGTTTTAATTTTTTCGTACAAATGATATTTCACTCCTTTTACTGTTTGCGAATGATAAATTCCTATAGAACCTGAAGCGAGATAAGCAATAAAACAAGCAATGCCAATGAATAATGCGCTTTCTATACCGAAAAGTTCAATTCCCATAATCGTACAAGCTAAAGGGGTGTGAGTTGCTCCCGAAAATACAGCTACAAAACCCATTCCAGCCAGAAGTGCAATAGGTAGAGGGATAAAAACAGATAAAGCACTGCCTAATGTGGCACCAACAAAAAACAAAGGCGTTACTTCACCTCCTTTAAAACCTGATCCTAAGATAAAACCAGTAAATAATATTTTAAGGAGAAAATCGTAATATTCACTTGGTTTACTAAAGGCTTCAACGATGGTAGGAATTCCTAATCCCATAAATTTACTGGCGCCAAGAGGATAAACAATTAAGGCAAAAATAATTCCGCCTACATAAGGACGCAGTGGAGGATAGGATATTGTTTTTTTTAATAATGAAGTCCAGAAATGAGTGCTTCTTGAAAAAACCATTGCGGCTAAACCAAACAAAATACTAGATGGAATAATCCAGAGTAAATTTTCCAAATTCAATTCGGGGATAACAGGAATACTATATTGTGTATGGTGAACTCCCCAAATTTCAACAGTGTAGTAAGCAAAAAAAGCAACAACAAAAGAAAGTATACTACTTTTTAAACTGATTTTAGAGCAATAAAGAACTTCTAGCGCAAAAATAGCTCCAGCGAGTGGTGTTCCAAAAACAGAAGCAAATCCAGCACTGATTCCTAAAATGATAAGCGTTTTTCGGTCTGTTGTGTCGAGCTTAAATATTCTGTTGAATTGATCGGAAATGGCTCCTCCCATTTGTACAGCAGTTCCTTCACGACCAGCAGAGCCTCCAAAAAGATGCGTGATGATGGTTCCTAAAAGTACTAAAGGAGCCATTTTTAGCGGAATTGTTTTTTTAGGAGTTTTGTATTCTTCTAATAAAAGATTGTTTCCTTTAGCTACATCTTTTCCATAATAATGATAGAGCAATCCAATTAATAATCCTCCAAAAGGTAAAAACCATATCAACCAGATGTTTTGAGTCCTAAGTTGTGCTGCCCATTCTAAAGCAACTAATAAAAAAGCAGAAGCCGAACCTGAAAGAAGTCCAATCAAGGCACAGATTAAAATCCATTTTAAAGAAAGTAGTATGTTTTTTGTGAAATTCATTAGCTCATAGTCATAGCAATATTAAAATCTTCGAGCGCAACAAAAGCAGTTTTTATAAATTAGTTGCTTTTGTTGCGCTCGAAGAGTAATTTCAGAATTTTAATTATTCTGCTATAACTGCTGTTAACTCAATTTCAACAAGGTATTCAGGAGCTACTAATTGATTGATTCCGTAAAAACCAGTTGTAGGTTTTACATCTTTAAAAAATTGTGCGTGAGCAGTTGCAACTGCTTCAAATGTAGTTACATCAGTAGTAAAAATACGAGTACGAATCACATCTTTCATGCTAGCATTTAAATCTTCAAGTACTTTTTCAACTCTTTCTAAAATATTTAAGGTTTGAGCATGAGCATCATCCGCTTTTACTTTGTCACCGTCAATAATTGCAACAGTTCCTGAAACTTCTATAATATTTCCAATACGGACAGCACGACAATATCCCATTTTGTCTTCCCATGGCGATCCTGTTAAGATGTTTTCTCTTTTCATTTTGATGTAATTAATTGTTTTATAGAGGAATGAGCCTCTGTTTAAAGTTTAGAATATTTTTTGCAATTTATAAAAAATACTAAAATAAAAAACACGGATTCAGATTAACTCAAATTCTGTTTTTTAAAATTTTCATTAGTTGTTTTTTACAATAAAATCATAACTTTATTGTTATCTATTAGGAATAAGTTCAGAAAAGTTGTTTTTTTGAATATAGTTTTTTAATTAAATAGATACAAAGATGAGTCAATATTTTAGTTTTAAAGGTCAAATTTTTATTTTGGGTTTAATGTTCGGAATGCTATCATCAGCCTATTCTCAACAAGAATTTGGTACTGATATGAAAGTTAAAGCAGCTCCGGCGAAAAAGAAGGAAGTTAAGGAAACTAAGGTGAAAGATGTTAAGTTTTCTAACGAAGATTTTAATAAAATCAAAGCTTATGAAGTACAGGGATTGGATAAAAACGAGTATGTAGTTCCTGAAAAAGAAAATTATGATGCTGAAAAATTAGCTAAAAGAGATCAGGATTTAGGAGTGGTAAAAACCGGTTCTGGAACAGCTAAAGTTAGGTATCGTGATGCTGCTTATGTAGATGGAGATAAGGTAAGAGTGTATTTGAATTATGTGATTATTCAGCCAGAAGTACTTTTAAACGGTGAAGAGCAAGGTTTTGATATTGATTTGAAACCAGGTTTGAATCGTATTGATTTTGAGGCATTAAACGAAGGGTTTGCTGCGCCAAATACAGCCGAATTTAAAATCTATGATGATAAAGGAGATGTAATTTCTTCTAATCAATGGAATATTGCTCAGGGATATAAGGCGACAATTGTATTAGAGAAAGAGACAACTGTATTAGAGAAAGAATAATTTCAATTATTTTGAAATGGTCTTTTGGTTAAAGTTTCTTTAATGTTCGGTTTGGGTTTTGTTTTATAAAATGAAAGCTTGGTATATTTGTTGATACTTAGAAATATTAATAAAACAAAATAAATTAATATGAAGCAGTTTTTGTTGTTTATAATGATGTCTTTTGCAATTAGTAGCTATGCTCAAAGTGAGTTTGGTGGTACTAAATTCACGCCAATTGCACCATTAAATACGAATAAAGTTGCTCCTAAAAAAGTTACGCCTTCAGCAACTGACGCTCCGCTTATCAAAGCACCAGATGTTTTTAAAAAACCAGATGTTGCTTTGCCTTCGAGTTCAAAATACCAAATTGGTGAAACCAAATCTTTTTCGATGGAACAAACCAATGATTTTGTTAATCCGGGAGATCGAGTTAGAGACAAGATGAATGAAAGCGTTAGCCGATCTTTGATTGCAAACGGATTAAAAGAAGATGATTCTTATATTAGAAAAACGGATGTAGATTTTGGTGTAATTCGAACAAAATCAGATTTTCTTATTATTAGAGTCCGTGATTATGGTGCTATTGATGGCGATTTAATCAAAGCGAGTGTCATTTATAATTACAATACTACCATTCTGGCTAATAGTTTAATGCTTGGAGCTGGGTTTGATGACATTAGAGTTAATTTGAATGAAGGTTTGAATTATTTAGAGTTGGAAGCGCTTAACCGAGGTCGTTTAGGAGGAAATACAGGGAATTTTGAAATATACGACCAACAAGGAAAACAGTTGATTACTAATTTTTGGGATAATATTGATAAGGGCGTTAAGTCTAAGTTTACCTTTATAAAAGAATAAAAAAGTAATGTATTGAGTATGTTGTTTTTTAAAAAAGAATAGTAGTGAAAATGGATTGGAAAAAAAACAAAAAATTTCAAAAATCCATTTTTCAATTCCAAATTTTAAAAGTAATTTTGCGCCCATGCAACACAACGTACTTATTTTAGATTTCGGGTCGCAATACACTCAGCTGATTGCGCGTAGAGTTCGCGAATTAAATATATTCTGCGAAATTTTTCCATATAATAATTTTCCATCGGATTTATCAAGTTATAAAGCCGTAATTTTAGGAGGAAGTCCTTTTTCTGTTCGCGGAGAAGATGCACCACATCCTGATTTGTCTCAAATTAGAGGAAAATTGCCAATGCTTGCCGTGTGTTACGGAGCGCAATATTTGTCTCACTTTAGTGGAGGAGAAGTTGCAGCATCTAACACAAGAGAATACGGTAGAGCAAATTTGTCTTACATTAAGGAAGATGAAGTTTTCTTTGAAGGAGTTTCTCCAAACAGTCAAGTTTGGATGAGTCATAGTGATAGTATTAAGACATTGCCAACAAATGGAGTAAAATTAGCAAGTACACATGATGTGGAATTTGCAGCTTACAAAATTGAAGGCGAAACAACTTATGCTATTCAATACCACCCAGAAGTATATCATTCTACTGAAGGGAAACAAATGTTGGAGAACTTTTTAGTAAAAATTGCTCAGGTTCCTCAAAATTTCACGCCAAACGCTTTCGTTGAAGAAATTGTGGCTGAAATGAAAGAGAAAATCGGAAACGATAAAGTTGTTTTAGGTCTTTCTGGAGGTGTAGATTCAACTGTAGCAGCAGTTTTATTGAACAAAGCAATCGGTAAAAACCTGTATTGTATTTTTGTAAATAATGGTTTGCTTCGTAAAAATGAATTCCAGAGTGTTTTAGATCAGTATCAAGGAATGGGCTTGAATGTAAAAGGAGTAGATGCTTCTCAACGTTTTTATGATGCCTTAGCTGGAGTTACTGATCCGGAATTGAAAAGAAAAGCCATCGGAAATGCTTTTATCGAAGTTTTTGATGATGAGTCACATAAAATTGAAGATGTTACCTGGTTAGCCCAAGGAACTATATATCCGGATGTTATCGAATCGGTTTCTGTTAAAGGACCATCGGCAACAATTAAATCACACCACAACGTGGGAGGTTTGCCAGATTATATGAAATTAAAAATTGTAGAACCTTTGCGTATGCTTTTTAAAGATGAAGTACGTAGAGTGGGAGCGACTTTAGGAATTGATCCGGAATTATTAGGAAGACATCCCTTCCCAGGACCAGGATTGTCAATTAGAATTTTAGGAGATATTACTTTAGAAAAAGTACAAATCTTGCAAGATGTAGATAAAGTTTTTATCGACGGATTGAAATCTTGGGGATTGTATGATAAAGTTTGGCAGGCAGGAGCGATTTTACTTCCTGTAAATAGTGTTGGAGTTATGGGTGACGAGCGTACTTATGAAAAAGTAGTTGCGCTTCGTGCTGTAGAATCTACTGACGGTATGACTGCTGACTGGGTTCACTTACCTTATGATTTCTTGATGAAAGTATCTAATGATATTATCAACAAGGTAAAAGGAGTGAATCGTGTTGTTTATGATATTAGTTCAAAACCACCTGCAACAATCGAGTGGGAATAATAGAAACTTTTTAATGAATGTTTCTTAGTTATTATAAAAACGGTATCAGATTTTGGAATAAAATTTGGTACCGTTTTCTTATCTTTAGTACAATAATTTTTTAAATAAAATAATCGAATGAAGTATTTTTTTGCAATTTGGATTCCTGTTATACTATTTGCCAATGTGGTTTTTTCGCAAGAGACAATAACTCATAAAGTAGAGCGAGGAGAGACAATAACTGAAATAGCTAAAAAATATCAGGTTACTCCGTATGATATTCATAAACTAAATCCGGATGTTCAGGATAAATTAAAACCAAGAACAGTGCTTTTGATTCCTTCAAAGGCAGGAGCTAAAGTGATTGCTAATCAAAATCAGGCTGAAATTAAGCACAAGGTTTTGCCTAAAGAAACTTTGTACGGAATTGAAAAAAAATACAATGTTTCGGATGCTGATTTGAAAAAAGCAAATCCATTTTTAGAAACAGATGGATTGCAGATAGATCAAATTTTGGTAATTCCTTCAAAGAATAAAAAAGCTTCTTCTTCATCTGAAAAAGTAGTTTATCATGATGTAGTTGCAAAAGAAACAAAGTATTCAATAGCTAAGAAATACGGAATTACTATTGCCGAATTGGAAAAGAAAAACCCCGGTATTGTACCTAATTTGACTGTTGGTTCTCATTTGTTGATTAAAGGAAATCCAGCTTCGGTTCAGAAAGAAACAGTGAAACAAGAAGTTGCTGCAACTCCAGTTAAGAAATATGCAACTTATGAAGTAAAGCCTAAGGAAACTTTGTATAGTTTGTCAAAAATGTTTGATTTGAGTCAGGAAGAATTGTTGGCTTTGAATCCGGAACTTAAGAATGGTGTTGAAATAGGAATGCTTTTAAAAGTTCCTGGAAACGGAGCATTTCCAGCTGTTACAGAAAATAAAGTTTACGCTGATTTGTCTGCAAAAAACAATTCGGGCGATCGTAAAAAAATTGCATTGCTTTTACCTTTTAATGTTTCCAGAGTAGAAAGTGATACTGCAAATTCTATTGTAGCACGATTAAAAAAAGATAAGTTTTTAAATATGACTTTAGATTTTTATTCGGGTGCTTTAATGGCGATAGATTCAGCTAAAACGTTGGGATTGCCAATTGATGTGAGTGTTTTTGATTCGCAGGAAACAAAATACAATTCGAATATTGCTGCTGTTGTAAATGATAATAAATTGCAAAATGCAGATGTTGTTATTGGACCTTTTTATCAAAGTAATGCCGAAGCTACGGCTCGTTTGTTAAGTAGTTCTAATGTTCCTGTGATTTCGCCATTGTCTAAAGACGAAGGAAATCCAATAGCTAATTTATATCAGGCCGTTCCTAGTAATGATGTTTTGAAAACCAGAATGTTTGATTTTATGCGATCTAAAAGAGGAAATATACTTGCTGTTGTTGATAAAAAGAAAGGTTCGGTAATTCAGTATTTAAAACAAAATCAACCAGATGTAAAATTAGTTCCTTTGAATGAAAATGGAACCCTGTCGGCAGACAACCTTAAAAGCATGTTGGTTTCAGGACGTACTAATTATGTGGTAATGGAAACAGGGAATACTTTAATGGTTAAAAATACTATTGCTGCTATGGTAAATGCTATGGCGTTATATCAGGTACAATTAGTGATTTTAGAACCAAATGAAACTTTAGATACTGATGAAATTAATTTTTCTAATTTGGTTAAATTAAAATTGATGTATCCTTCGGTAACCAGAGAAGACAGCACAAATGAAGGAGTTATTTTCGAAAATAAATTCAGAAAGATAAATTCCATTACGCCAAGCGATTATGCAACCAGAGGATTTGATGTTACTTTTGATGCTATCATGCGTTTGATGCAAAATAAATCTTTTGAAGAAACAGTGAATGCAACTTCTACACAACAATTTAAAAATAAATTTGAGTATTATAAAAAAGACGGTGGAGGTTATGCTAATAAAGGAGTTTATATTTTGTACTACGACACTGATTTGAGTGTAAAAGTAGCCAACTAAACTTTTTGATCTGAATGGATGATAATCAAAAACAACTGATAAAACTAGCGCATACCAAAATGCCTTTTGGAAAATATGAAGGCCGATTTTTAATTGATTTACCGGAATATTATGTGGTTTGGTATCATAACAAAGGCTTTCCGAAAGGCGAATTGGGAGAACAGTTAAAATTGATTTACGAATTAAAACTGAACGGACTAGAAGAATTGATACGAAATATTAAAAAAAGATACCCAAAACCCCATTAATTTAAGAAATTAATGGGGTTTTTATTTTGGGATTAACAAAAGTCAATTTTAGAAATTATCTCATTTCCAAATTAGCATAATCCCAATTTATAATCGTATTTTTGCATCGTTTTTTATACAATTACAATACAAATCATAACAGAATGAATCAAACGAAATATATTTTTGTTACTGGTGGTGTGACTTCTTCATTAGGAAAAGGAATTATCGCAGCATCATTAGCAAAATTGTTACAAGCCAGAGGATATAGAACAACAATTCAAAAGTTTGACCCTTATTTAAATGTTGATCCAGGGACATTGAACCCTTATGAACACGGCGAATGTTATGTAACTGATGATGGAGCTGAAACCGATTTGGATTTAGGTCATTATGAACGTTTTTTAGATGTTCCTACTTCTCAGGCTAATAATGTTACTACTGGTAGAATTTACCTTTCGGTTATTGAAAAAGAGAGAAGAGGAGAATTTCTTGGGAAAACGGTACAAGTAGTACCTCATATTACCAACGAAATTAAAGATAGAATGCAATTGCTTGGTAAATCAGGTGATTTTGATATTGTTATTACTGAAATTGGTGGAACTGTAGGTGATATTGAATCATTACCTTATATTGAATCGGTTCGTCAATTAGTTTGGGATTTGGGTGAAAATAATGCAATTGTAATTCACTTAACATTAGTTCCTTACTTAGCTGCAGCGGGTGAATTGAAAACAAAACCAACTCAGCACTCCGTTAAAACTTTAATGGAAAGCGGAATTAAAGCCGATATTTTAGTTTGTAGAACAGAGCATGAAATTTCGAATGATATTCGTAATAAACTAGCTTTGTTTTGTAATGTAAAAAGAGAAGCAGTTATTCAGTCTATTGATGCTTCTACTATTTACGAAGTGCCTAACTTAATGCTTGAAGAAGGATTAGATGTTGTGGCGTTAAAGAAATTAGATTTACCTAAAAAAGCAGCTCCGGATTTAAAACACTGGAACACTTTCTTAAAAAGAATAAAATCTCCAAAACATACCGTAAACATTGGTTTGATTGGGAAATATGTTGAAATGCAAGATTGTTACAAGTCTATTTTAGAAGCTTTTATTCATTCAGGAGCGGCTAATGAGACTAAGGTAAATGTAATTTCAATTCACTCAGAATATATTGATGAAGAGTGTGTAGCAGAAAAATTCAGAGATTTAGATGCAGTTCTTGTGGCTCCAGGTTTTGGAGAAAGAGGAATTGAAGGAAAAATTGCTGCTGTACGTTATGCTCGTGAAAATAAGTTGCCATTCTTTGGTATTTGTTTAGGAATGCAAATGTCGGTTATCGAATATTCAAGAAATGTATTAGGATTAGCAGAAGCAAATTCGACTGAAATGAATCCTGAAACTCCAAATCCAGTGGTGAACTTGATGGAAAGTCAAAAAACGGTTACAGACAAAGGAGGAACAATGCGTCTTGGAGCTTGGAAATGTGAAATCAAACCAGATACTTTGGCACATAAAATTTATGGACAAACTACTATTTCAGAGCGTCACCGTCATCGTTATGAGTACAATAATGAATATTTAGATGTACTTCAAAAAGCAGGTTTGAAAGCTTCAGGTGTAAATCCAGATACAGGTTTGGTAGAAATTGTAGAAATAGAAGATCATCCATTCTTTATTGGTGTACAATACCATCCAGAATATAAAAGTACGGTAGTTAATCCACATCCACTTTTTGTGAATTTTGTGGCAGCTGCTGTAAAAGGAAAGAAAAAATAGTAATCTATTTCTAAAAATAGAATCCAATAATTTGACCTAATAAGTCAAGAAAAATAATTCGTATAAAAATGGAAGAAAAAAAGTTTGACCCCAATTCGTTAATTGGTTTTGTATTGATTTTCGGTATATTACTTTGGATAATGTATCAAAACAAGCCTTCTGAAGCAGAACTTGCTGCAGAAAAAGCCAAAAAAGAATTGGTTGTTAAAGAGTCTAAAGTTCAGGAAAATGCTGCAAAATTAGCTGTAGCTCCAGGAGCAACAAATGATACTTTGCAATTAGCAAAATTACAAAAAACCTTAGGAAGTTTTGCTTATTCGGCTACCTTGCCTAGTGCTAAAGAAGGATTTACTACTATTGAAAACAAATTAGTAAAACTTAAAATAGCCAACAAAGGTGGTTACATTGCTGAAGCAACTTTAAAGAATTTTGAAAGAACTAAAAAAGGATCAGGTGAATTAGTAGAGTTGATTAAAAACAACAATGCTCAATTTAATTTACAATTAGCAACACTTGATAATCATACTTTAAACACAAAAGACCTTTATTTCGAACCAACTTTGACAAAAAATGGTGAAGACCAAATTTTGACGATGCGATTAAAAGCTTCAGCAACTTCTTATTTAGAATATAAATATGTGTTGAAAGCTGACGATTATATGTTGGATTTTGATATTCAAACACAAGGATTGAATACGGTTTTAAAAACGGCTAATCCAATACAATTAGAGTGGGATTTTAAAACTTACACTAATGAAAAAAGTATTTCTTACGAAAACCGTTATTCTGAAATCTATTTCGAATATGAAGGTGGTAAAAGTGATTATTTAGGTCAAGGAAACGATAAAACAGAAACTGCTGAAGATGTGAGTTATGTAGCTTACAAACAACATTTCTTTTCTTCTATCTTATTGACATCAACTCCGTTTAAAACAGCTGAATTATATTCTAATAATTTAGTAAAAGACGATAAGGTTGATACTACTTTTACAAAGCAATTTAAGGCTACTTTACCATTGGCTTTCAAAAATGGAGAGATAGACCAAAAAATGAATTGGTACTACGGACCTACGGATTATAAATTATTAAAATCTTACGATAGAAACCTGGAAGACATTGTAGCTTTGGGTTGGGGAATTTTTGGATGGATCAACCGTCATGCTTTTATCCCAATGTATGGTTTTTTAAGTATGTTTATTTCTCAGGGATGGGCAATTGTGTTTTTTACTATTTTGGTAAAATTACTAATGTCTCCTATTACATATAAGTCATTTTTGTCTCAGGCTAAAATGAAAGTATTGCGTCCTGAAATTACTGAAATTGGCGAAAAATACAAAGATGAGCCAATGAAAAAGCAACAGGAAACTATGAAGTTGTACAACAAAGCAGGAGTAAATCCAATGGCTGGTTGTGTTCCCGGTTTACTACAAATGCCTGTTTTTTATGCCTTATTCCAGTTCTTTCCATCGGCAATTGAGTTGAGACAACAAGGATTTTTATGGGCAGACGATTTATCATCATTCGATTCAGTTTATAAATTGCCTTTCCATATTCCAGCTTATGGAGATCACATTAGTTTGTTTCCAATTTTAGCTTCTATTGCCATTTTCTTCTATATGAAAATGACAACTGGAGACCAACAAATGGCAACACCACAACAAGAAGGTATGCCGGATATGGCAAAAATGATGAAGATAATGGTATACATTTCGCCATTAATGATGTTGTTGTTCTTTAATAGTTATGCGTCAGGATTGAGTTTGTATTACTTTATTTCGAATACAATTACAATCGGAATCATGTTAGTAATCAAAAATTACATTATCGATAGCGATAAGATTCACGCTCAAATTCAGGAGAACAAAAAGAAAGAGCCTAAGAAACAAAGTAAATTTCAACAAAAATTACAAGAAGCCATGGCGCAACAAGAAGCCATGAAAGCTCAAAATAAAAAGAAATAATACAAGTCAAAAAATCTCGAGTTATCGGGATTTTTTGGTTTTAGAGATAATTTATAATTTGGTTTAACCGTTTAAGTTTAAAAAGTATTTTATGAAACCATTCTACAACATTAGGTTAGCGGTATTTTTCTTTTTTAGTTTTTGTAGTCTTCAATCCCAGAATGCTATTAATAATCTAGATGCTAATGGAAAAAAAGACGGAGTATGGAAAGGTGTTTATCTAGAATCAAAAAGACCGCGATACGAAGGAACATTTTCTCATGGAAAAGAAATAGGAGAATTTAAGTTTTTTGATGATACAAAAGCAGGAACTGTTATTGCTACAAGAACATTTAATCCCAACGATAATGTAGCTTATACTGTTTTTTATGATCAGCGAAAGAATAAAGTGAGCGAAGGAAAAGTAATCAATAAATTGTTTGAAGGCCAATGGAAATATTACCATTTAGGCGCAACAACCATTATGACGACTGAAAATTATAAAAACGGAAAACTGGAAGGGTTACGTTCTGTTTTTTTTCCAAGTGGCAAAATTGCTGAGGAAACCTATTATGTAAATAATTTGAAGAATGGCAGCTCTAAGAAATATTCTGAAAAAGGAATTGTCTTGGAAGAAACTAATTTTAAGAACAATCAATATGATGGCGAAACCATTTTTAGAGATGTTGATGGTAAAATTGTTTCTAAAGGAAAATTCACTAACGGAAAGAAAACAGGAATCTGGCAGTTTTTCGAAAACGGAAAGTTGACTGAAGAATTAAATATGAGTAATTCTAAAAGTAATAATTCAGTGAAAGTTAAGTGATTTTAATTTTATAAAAGAATTTTACTGTAAATCAGGATTGTAATTAACAAAGCTTAGGGAGAGAAATCCTTTTAAAACTTTGTACCTTTGCAGCCTCATAAAACAAATTTTAGAATGAAACGTGTTGTAGTTGGACTTTCGGGAGGTGTAGATTCTAGTGTTGCTGCTTATTTGTTGCAACAACAAGGCTATGAAGTTATTGGTCTTTTTATGAAAAACTGGCATGATGATTCGGTAACGATTTCAAATGATTGTCCGTGGTTAGAAGACAGTAATGATGCTTTATTAGTTGCCGAAAAGTTAGGAATTCCGTTTCAAACCGTTGATTTAAGCGAGCAATACAAAGAAAAAATCGTTGATTATATGTTCAACGAATATGAAAAGGGGAGAACTCCAAATCCTGATGTATTGTGTAATCGCGAGATTAAATTTGATGTTTTTATGAAAATTGCTTTAAGCCTTGGAGCCGATTATGTGGCAACGGGACATTATTGTAGAAAAAACGAAATTGAAGTTGACGGAAAACCAGTTTACCAATTGCTTTCGGGAGTAGATAATAATAAAGATCAATCTTATTTCTTATGTCAATTATCGCAAGAACAATTGGCTAAATCTTTGTTCCCAATTGGCGAATTAACAAAACCACAAGTACGCGAAATTGCAGCCGAAATGGAATTGGTTACAGCCGAAAAGAAAGATTCACAAGGTTTGTGTTTTATTGGAAAAGTACGTTTACCAGAATTTTTACAGCAAAAATTACAACCCAAAGACGGAGTTATTGTTCAAATTGACAAAGATAATCTAGTTTATGATAGTGCAATTCCAGAAGGATTATCGGTAGAAGAGACTTTGTCTTTAACGGCAAATCCAATTCGATATACTGCTGAAATGGGTAAGACTGTTGGTAAACATCAGGGTGCACATTATTTTACTATTGGACAACGAAAAGGATTAAATGTAGGAGGTACAGCTGAAGGTTTGTTTGTAATAGCAACTGATGTGGTTTCTAATACCATTTATACAGGAATGGGAAGCCATCATCCGGGATTGTTTAGAAAAGCTTTGTTTATAGAAAAATCAGAAGTGCATTGGATTCGTAAAGATTTGGCTTTAGCCAATGGAGAAACGATGAAAGTAATGGCTAGGATTCGTTACAGACAGCCTTTGCAAGAAGCTACTTTACATCAATTTGAAGACGGAATGTATGTTTCTTTTGAAGAATCACAATCCGCCATTACAGAAGGGCAATTTGTTGCTTGGCATTTGGGTGACGAATTAGTAGGTTCAGGTGTAATTTCTTAGTTAGACTTTCGATAAAAAATAATATATTTAAGTGATTAATTCTTTAAAGGGTTAATCACTTTTTTTTTTTCTAAAAAAATATTAAAATCAGTTTGTCATGAATACCATAACGACCCTTTTCAATATTAAATATCCCATAATTCAGGCAGGAATGGTTTGGGTTAGTGGTTATAAATTAGCCAGTGCTGTTAGTAATGCAGGAGGTTTAGGATTGATAGGTGCGGGTTCCATGTATCCGGAAGTTTTGAGAGAACACATTCAGAAATGCAAAAAAGCCACTTCGAAGCCTTTTGGAGTAAACATTCCGATGTTGTATCCCAATATTGAAGAAATTATGCAAATTATTGTGGAGGAAAATGTCAAAATTGTCTTCACTTCCGCTGGAAATCCAATGACCTGGACACCTTATTTAAAAGAAAAAGGAATTACAGTGGTGCATGTGGTAAGTAGTACTAAATTTGCGTTGAAAGCACAGCTGGCAGGTGTAGATGCCATTGTTGCTGAAGGCTTTGAAGCAGGCGGACATAACGGTCGCGATGAGACTACTACTTTTACTTTGATTCCAATGGTGAAAGAACAAATAAAAATTCCTATTATTGCAGCCGGTGGGATTGCTACTGGAAACGGAATGCTTGCAGCTATGATTCTTGGTGCCGATGGAGTTCAAATAGGAAGCCGGTTTGCAGCTTCAATAGAATCTTCGGCTCATGAAAATTTTAAACAAGTTATTTTAAATACGAGTGAAGGGGGTACGCAATTAACATTAAAAGAGTTGGCTCCCGTACGTTTGATAAAGAATAAATTTTTTGAAGACATTCAAGAGTTGTACACCAAATGTCCAACAAAAGAGGACTTGACAGAATTACTAGGAAGAGCTCGTGCTAAGAAAGGGATTTTTGAGGGAGATGTAGTGGAAGGAGAATTAGAAATAGGACAGATTGCAGGATTAATTCATGAAATAAAATCTGCTGAATCTATTGTTACAGACATGATGAAAGAATATCAGTTAGCTAAAAAAGCAATTGCCCATTTTTTATAATAAAGAGATAAAATGACAAAAATAAAGTGCTTTTACATAAGCTTACTATTTTTAGGAATAGGCATACAGCAATCCTACAGCCAAACTTATAAATTCCGAACTTCAGGCTTTAGCGTTTTAGAAAAAAATGAAAAAGGGAAGTGGGGAAAATGGTCTGATTTAAGTTTGGTCAACATCATGGTTTCCTTAGATACTGATAAAAACAGATTGGTTGTTTATTCTCGAAATATTCAATTGTACAACATATTGGTTTATCAACCAGAATCTGAATCAGAGAATGATTTAGTGTATTCTTTTACTTGTAAAGACAATGATGGTGCGGATTGTACGGTATCTATTATTACCCGAAAAAAACAAGAAAATAGAAAACAATTATACATTACTTACAGCGACCACGTGATTGTGTATAACATTTTTTCGATGTAATTTTTAAGATTACTCGTTTTCAATATCCTTTATAAACTCATCATATTCCAGATAAAAACGTTCCAGAGCGTCCATTTTTTCGTAGTAAAAATCAAAAATAGTATCCCAGTGGTTTCGGTTGCTGTATCCAACACCTGATTTTTCTACCCAAATACGGCTAATGGTTTTTCCGTTTTCTAAAACATAGTCTTTTTCGAAAACCAAATCAGAGATGAATTCTTCTTCTAAAATGTTTTTTAATGCTTCTAGTTTTTCAAAGTAAGCTGTTCTTTTTTCGTTATTGCGGTGTTCAATATCAATAAGAACTTGTGCTTTTTTATTATCTACAAAAAATTTAAAAGAGAAATCTTTAATTTTTGTATCATACAATACCCATTTTCGTGGGTATTTTTCGGCAAATGTTACCCAAAATTCTCGTTTTAATCGTTGCGTTTCTTCTTTACTATACATTTTGCTAAGCTTTGGCTTTAGAAATTTGTGCAAACTTGTTTTCTAAAGTATATTTATGTTTTTATTTGCAAAAATAGACTTTGATTATGGATTTTCAATATTTTTTAAAATTTATACCTGATTTAGTTCAAGCTCCGCTTTCAGGAGAGGCTTCGCATGAAAAGATGATGCCTTTAGAGCGAAAGGAACTTTTGGCAAAAATGAATTTAAAAGATAATAAACCCAGAGAAGCAGCGGTGACCATGTTGTTTTATCCTAAAAATAATGAAACGCATTTGGTTTTAATTGTTCGAAATTCTTATAATGGAATTCATTCGGCTCAAATTGCTTTTCCAGGAGGAAAATTCGAATTAGAAGATGTTGATTTTAGTGCGACAGCCTTGCGAGAAACGGAAGAAGAGATTGGAGTAAATCGCAATAAGATTGAAATTGTAAAAGCATTTAGTTCGGTTTTTATCCCGCCGAGTAATTTTATGGTACATCCTTTTTTAGGTATTTGTAGAGAAGAACTGGGTTTTATTCCTGATCCTATCGAAGTTGCTGCTATTATCGAATTGCCACTGGCTGTTTTTAGAAATGATTCCATATTAACTTTCGAAAACTTATCGACTTCTTATGCGTCTTTTATTGAAGTTCCCGCTTTTAGAATTGATGATCATATTGTTTGGGGAGCTACAGCCATGATGTTAAGCGAATTGAGAGATGTTCTGAACGCGGTTTTAGTTGATGAAAATGAATAGCTTACCCTGAAAGCAATCAATGTTTCCAAATAAAAATTTTGTAATTTTGCAATCCGAATTTTAAAAACACATTACAGTTTATGGGACTTATTAAAAGAAATCCTTTTGGACATATCTTATTTCTAAAAAAATGGTTGATCCGTTTTTTTGGAAGTTGTACTCATAGGCGATATCACGGCTTTAATGATTTGCAGATAGAAGGTTCAGAAATTATTCGAAATTTACCCGATACTAATGTGCTTTTTATATCCAATCACCAAACCTATTTTGCGGATGTAGTGGCTATGTTTCATGTTTTTAATGCCAGTTTAAGCGGACGAATTGATTCGATAAAAAACATTGGCTATTTGTGGCAGCCTAAGATGAATATTTATTATGTAGCGGCCAAAGAAACTATGCGTTCGGGATTATTACCAAAAATATTGTCTTATGCCGGAGCAATTCCTGTAGAGCGAACCTGGCGTTCAGAAGGTGTAGATGTTGCTGAAAAAAAAGCTGTAAATCCTAATGATACCGAAAATATAAAAAAAGCACTCAACGATGGTTGGGTAATTACTTTTCCGCAAGGCACAACGCGTTCTTTTAAGCCTGTACGCAAAGGAACAGCACATATTATAAAACAACATCGACCAATTGTTGTTCCTATTGTAATTGATGGATTTCGTCGTTCTTTTGATAGAAAAGGAATCCGAATGAAAAAGAAAGGAATTCTACAATCTTTTATTATCAAAGAACCACTTCAAATTGATTATGACAATGAATCTATTGAAGAAATTGTAGAAAAAATAGAATATGCAATTGAGCAACATCCTTCTTTTTTAAAAGTAATACCAGCAGAAGAATTAGAAGAATTGGAACAATTAAATAAATTGCGTCAATGGGAAATAGAATAGAAAAGAGAGCGATTTTTGCTCTCTTTTTTTTATTCATTTTCTTTTAAACTTTATACTTTGTATATTAGGGATTTGTAACAAAGTCAATAAATATGAACATTCCCCATACCCATTTACCAAGAATAGTAATTATAGGAGGCGGTTTTGCAGGAATTGCAATAGCCAAAGAGTTAAGAAACAAAAAAGTTCAGGTAGTTCTTTTAGATAAACACAATTACAATACTTTCCAGCCTTTATTGTACCAGGTTGCTACTGGCGGACTCGAAGCTGGTTCTATCGCATTTCCTATTCGAAAAGTAATTCAGGAGCATAAAGATTTCTATTTTAGATTGACTACAGTGCTGGAAATAGATACTAAAAATAAAAAGATTATAGCCGAAATAGGCGATTTGCATTATGATTATTTGATTATTGCAACAGGCTCTAAAACGAATTATTTTGGAAATAAAGAGATGAAACGAAACAGTATGGCGATGAAAACCATACCACAATCGCTGAATATTAGGAGTTTAATACTTGAAAATTTTGAGCAAGCCGTAATAGTTAAAGACACATTGGAACGAAAAAATCTGATGAATTTTGTGATAGTAGGAGGCGGACCTACAGGAGTCGAATTGGCTGGAGCTTTGGCAGAAATGAAAAAAGGTATTTTACATAAAGATTATCCTGATTTGAATCTTGACAAAATGGAAATTAATTTGATTCAAAGTGGCGATAGAATTCTAAACACAATGAGTGAGAAATCTTCTGCTGCAGCCGAAAAATTTCTTTTAGGACTTGGTGTAAACATTTGGAAAAACGTAAGAGTAACTAGTTATGATGGTCACACCATAACAACAAATTCCGATTTGAGTTTTGATACTGCGACCGTTATTTGGACAGCAGGGGTTCAAGGCGCTCTGGTTTCTGGTTTAAAAGCTGATTCTTTGGTCGAAAGGGTTGAACGCATTCGGGTCAATCAATACAATCAGGTAAAAGGATATGATGATGTTTTTGCAATTGGCGATATTGCTTCTATGGAAACTGATACTTTCCCAGATGGACATCCGATGATGGCTCAACCCGCATTGCAACAAGGAAAATTATTAGGGAAAAATATTATTCGCTACATAAAAAAGCAAGAAATGGAAGCTTTTGTATACAAAGATAAAGGTTCTATGGCGACTATTGGAAGAAATAAAGCTGTTGTAGATTTACCAAATTGCCATTTTCACGGTGTTTTTGCCTGGTTTGTTTGGATATTTGTTCACTTGTTTTCTTTAATTGGTTTCAAAAATAAAGCAGTTGTTTTCCTGAATTGGGTTTATAATTATATCTATTTTGATCGTGAAGGACGACTGATTATCCGTCCCTATAAAAAGAGAAATTTCACCTCTTTTACCAGTGATGAAATATAATTATTTTCGATTATAAAGGTTTGTTTTTATAATAATTCACCGTTAAATTGACAAACTTGCTGTAGCTATCCATACCTTCTTTTTGCTGATTTAATTTCAGATATTGGTCGTAAAAGGCATGAAAACCTTTTTCAATTGGTGTTTGGTATTGCATCCAGAAATTTTGACTTTCTATATAATTTTTTAAAATTCCCGGATGTAAGGTTTTTACTAGTTGAAGGTATATTTTTTCATTTCGAATTTGCCAATTGTTCAAACAATAACGCAGCGCAAAGCTGTAGCCTGAATATTTAAAGTATAAATCGTCATTGTTTACCGAAGCCAGAAAACCAATGAAATTGCATTCGCTTTCGCTTGCATATCCCATTTGATGCGCCATTTCGTGACAACTTGTTGTCGGTAGATTGTACATTGGCATCAAATAGTTAAGCTGGGCTTCATTGGTAAAAGGGTTCAAATAACCACTAAATCCCATATAAGTGAGCGGTAAGCTAAACAAAGATTTTTTGACGCTCAAATTCGAATAACTAAAAAACGGATATTGAGCAGCGAGGTTTTTATAGCCATTTAAATTCTTAGTGAAAGTTTCTTCTTGCGAATAAGGAAATACTACTTTTAGACTATCGTTTTGAGTGATTTTTATTTGAATTTCATTCGTTTTAGCAATGATTTTTTTTGTAAAATCTAACAAATCCGCATCTGAATAATCGCGTTCAATATTCATTTTTTCGAATAGAGGAACTCTGTAATAGTTGATTGCCCAAAGAAAATAAAAGAAGAAATGAAAAACTGAAACAACACTTAAAATGGATAACAATCTATTTTTCCAGTTGGTTCTCCACTTTTTACGATTGTTCCAAAACCATTTTATGGCTAATAAAATTAAAATGAAATACAAAACATCACCAATTGAAACTGGAATCCATCCCAAAATAATCCGGAGAAAATTAGAAATAAACAGATACAATCCGTTACTATAAAAACGTTCTACAGCTTCAGGAAAAAACGGAATTATTTTAAGAATTAAAATCTGAATAACAAGCAATAAAGGGAGTAGATATTTCCTTTTCAAAATAATATTTTTATAGCGTAAATATAATTACAATAATCAATTTTATACTAGAAAAGGATTTTTAAACTTTGTAACTTTGAGTTTTTAAAATCGAAAAAGAATACAAAATATGAGCCAAGAGATACGAAATTTAGAACCTAAGATATTGTGGAATAATTTTGCCAATTTGAATGCTGTTCCCCGACCTTCTAAAAAAGAAGAACGTGTGGTAGCCTTTATAAAAGACTTTGGTAAAAACTTAGGTTTAGAAGTTTTTGAAGATGAAGTTCATAATGTAATTATTCAAAAACCAGCCACAGCAGGAATGGAAAACCGCAAACCAATTGTCTTGCAAGGGCATTTGGATATGGTACATCAAAAAAATGCGGATACTGTTTTTGATTTTGATACACAGGGAATTGAAATGTATGTTGATGGCGATTGGGTGCGTGCTAAAGGAACTACTCTTGGAGCTGATAATGGATTAGGTGTTACCGCAATTATGGCTGTTTTAGAAAGTACAACTCTTGCTCATCCTGCTATTGAAGCCTTGTTTACGGTTGATGAAGAAACTGGAATGACTGGAGCGATGAATTTAAAAGGCGGTTTACTTAAAGGACAAATCCTTTTAAATTTAGATACCGAAGAAGATGACGAAATTGACATCGGTTGTGCTGGAGGAATTGATGTTACAGCCGAAGCGGAATATGATGAGGAAGAAACTCCGGATTATTCAGTGGGTTACTCTATTACAGTAAAAGGACTCAAAGGAGGTCATTCTGGAATTGATATTCATAAAGGCTTAGGGAATGCTAATAAAATTATGAACCGATTGTTGTATGATGGGTTTGATAATTTTGGTTTGCAAATTTCGGAAATTCAAGGAGGAAGTTTGCGTAATGCTATTCCGCGTGAAAGTGTAGCGAAAGTGATTATTGCTTCCGTTTATGACGAGGCTTTTGTTTTTGATATGCAGCAGATTGTTAGTGAAATTAAAAATGAATTAAAAACAACTGAACCTGATTTAGAAATTGTTTTTGAAAAATTAAAACAAACGCCGGTCACAGTAATGCCGTCTATAGCACAATATTATTTTGTAAGAGCGATGGCTACGGCAGCAAATGGAGTGCATAGAATGAGTGCCGATTTTGATAATTTGGTCGAAACTTCAAATAATATTGCAAAAGTGATTATTGGAAAAGGAAAATTATCTGTGCAATGTTTGACACGTTCTTCTGTTGAATCGGCTAAATTTGATTTGGCTAATGAGTTGCGTTCTGCTTTTGAACTAATGGGCTGCGAAGTCGAAATTTCAGGTTCTTATCCAGGTTGGACACCAAATCCAAAGTCGGAGATTTTAGATATTTTGGTTCCAATTTATGAAAAATTAAATGGAGACAAACCTAAAGTTGTGGCTTGTCATGCCGGTTTAGAATGTGGAATTTTAGGAGCTAATTATCCTGATATGGATATGATTTCTTTTGGTCCAACTATTCACGGAGCGCATTCTCCAGACGAAAGAGCGAGTGTTACTTCTTCTCAAAAATTCTGGAAATTCTTAGTTGAGATTTTGGCGAATATTCCAGTAAAATAAAAAGTATTCAGTGTTCAGAATTTAGTGTTCAGTGCGTTGTAACTGAATATTAAATTCTGAATACTGTTCACTAAAATTTAGTCTCTTTTAGGACTATTTTTCTTTTCTCTCTTTTCTTCTTTTTTCTCTTTTGCTGTTTTTAACGGTTCTTTTTTAGCCATTTTTTTTGCGTCTTGACTTTTTGCCATGATGATAGTTTTTATGGTTGTATTTTAGTAAATGTAGGTCTTATTGTGTTTGCTTTGTTTTTTTTCTAAAAAAAATCCCCAACTACTTTTGTAATTGAGGATTGATCTATGTCTAAATTTTAGAATATGTTTTATTTTTTCTTCAGGACTTTGTATTGTTCGTAACATCCGCTTATGGCATCCATAATTTGTAAATCGTTTGCAGTTTGGATAAAGGATTCTGAATAATTACAGCGCTGTAATATTTCTGGAATTTCATTTTTGTCTATTCCTAATAAAACAGCAATGGTTTCTCTGTCAAATTTAGATTCCAGAAGTGTACGAACGGTATCGTCTTTCTTCATTTCTTTCATCTTTTTAAGCTCATTTCCTTTCTTTCCAAATACATTGTACAACATATCAGCTGGATTAAATATTGAACCCAATACTTTTCCGAAAGCTCCAGGCGAATATTCTCCTGCTTCATAACCATTATTTAATCCGGAAATATTATATCGGTAATTTTGGTTTATGGGGATAGTTTTAGAATCTACTTCGAGATAACCAGTTAAATTAAATGGGCGAATGACTACTTCTTCCAGAGCGATGGCTTTTTCGGTAAGGAAAATTTTTGCCATCTTATTTTTTATCCAGTCATTAGTTACTTTAACTCTTAGTGATTGAAATCCTAAAAGAGAAAAATGTAAGGTATCCGTTGGGTGAACATCAATTTCGAAATAACCGTTAGAATCTGTTTTTGAGCCTCTTACTTTGTTGATATTGATGATGTTAACTCCTGATAAAGGGATTTTGCTGTTGTCGTTGTAGACATAGCCTGTTACCTTTTGAGAAGAAGTTTTTTCTTGTGCAAAAGTGGATACAGATAGTACCAAAAAAAAGAAAACTACAAAATATTTCATAAACTGGTTTGAGACTTTAAAAGTAATAAATCAGCTTTAAATATTTTGTAGTTTTCTTTTTTAATTATAAGAAAATTAACAATAGAGTGTTAGTCTCTTCTTGGTCTTCTTGGTCTTGGTGAATCACCAAAGCTTTCAGAGCGTCTTGCTGGTCTTTCTGACGAACCACCTTCACGTCTTGGAGCAGCACTGCTTCTTTCACTTCTGAAACCACCTTCTCTTGGAGCTGAGTTTCTGTCGCTTCTAAAACCACCACCAGAACCTTCGCGTCTTGGAGCAAAGCTTCCTTCTCTTCTTGGAGCAGAACTTCTTCCTCCAAATCCACCACCAGAATTTCTACCGTTATGGTCACGTCTTCCGCCACCATCATTTTTAGAAATTTCAACATTAATACGACGTCCTTCTAATTGTACGTTGTTTAATACTTCCATTACTTTATCAGTATGTTCCGGATCTGTGTTAAAGAAAGAGAAACCTTCTTTTACGTCTACTTTGAAAACGTCATCACGACCTAAGTCTAATGTTTCTTTCAGGTAATCTTTCAATGTCATCCAGTCAAAGTTATCTCTTGAACCAATGTTCACAAAATATCTTGTAGCACCACCATTGTTGTTTTCTCTTGGAGCACGATCATCTCCACGCTCACGTCTGTCTCCAGATTGAGTAGAAATATCTCTTGTTTTCTTGTAGTAATTGATAAAACGGTTAAATTCAACAGAAACTATTTTTTTGATCAATTCTTCTTTAGATAAAGATTCAAACACATCATTGATAGCTGGTAAGTAGTTGTCAATTTCGTGATCCACCTCAGTATCTTTAATTTTAGTCGCTAAATGTAACAATTGAATTTCGCAGATTTCAATTCCAGAAGGAATTGTTTTTTCTTCAAATTTTTGTTTGATGATTCTTTCGATAGAAGAAATTTTACGCAATTCACTTTTAGTAACAATCACGATAGAAGTTCCTAATTTACCTGCACGACCTGTACGACCTGAACGGTGGTTGTAGGTTTCAATTTCGTCTGGCAATTGGTAATTTACTACGTGAGTAATGTTGTCAACGTCAATTCCACGAGCAGCAACGTCAGTTGCAACAAGCATTTGGATTTGTCTTCCACGGAAAGATTTCATAACACCATCACGTTGCGCCTGAGATAAATCTCCGTGCAAAGCAGCAGCACTGTATCCATCTTCAACTAATTTTTCAGCAATAGCTTGTGTATCACGTTTTGTTCTACAAAAAACTACAGAGAAAATGTCTGGATTAGCATCAGCTAAACGTTTTAAAGCTTCGTAACGGTCACGAGCATTTACTAAGTAAAATTCGTGAGAAACCGTTGCTGAACCTGAATTTTTAGTACCAACAGTAATTTCAACTGGGTCAGTCATGAATTGTTTTCCAATTCTTGCAACCTCTGCTGGCATTGTAGCAGAAAACAACCATGTGTTTTTTTCGTCTGGGGTTGTTGAAAGGATGTTTACGATGTCTTCGTAGAATCCCATGTTCAACATTTCGTCTGCTTCGTCAAGAATACAATAGTTAATTTGAGTAATGTTTACCAATCCTCTATTAATCATGTCTTGCATTCTACCTGGAGTAGCCACAATAATTTGTGCTCCTCTCTTAATGTCTCTCGCTTGTTCGGTAATACTAGCCCCACCGTAAACTGCTACCACATTAATACCTTTTTCGTATTTTGAGTAGTTTTTAAGTTCGTTGGTAATCTGTAAGCAAAGCTCGCGCGTTGGAGATAAAATTAACGCCTGTGTATTTCTGTTGTCAGCATCAATTTTTTGGATAACTGGAAAACCAAAAGCTGCCGTTTTCCCTGTCCCAGTCTGAGCCAACGCAACCATATCTGTATCTTTTTCCAATAATAGGGGAATCGCTTTCTCCTGTACTTCTGACGGATTTTCAAATCCTAGATCTTTAATCGCCTTCAGTAACGATTCACTCAATCCTAATTGTTCAAATTTATTCATTATGTATTTTTAAAATAGGGTGCAAAATTACTGTTAATATTCGATATAAACTAATGCTATTTCAAGTTTTAATGATTTAATATCTTTTGATTATCAGAAAGTTATGTTTTTAAACTAAAAATGAAGCTTTGTTGTTTTGAATTTTTGTAGTAAATAATGCGAAACTTTGTAAAAAAAATGAATAAAAATGTTGGATTTCAAACAATTAGTTTATTTGGTTTAAAAATGTAATTAGCAATTGGGTTGCTTTTCCTCTATGGCTAATTTTATTTTTGATTTCCAATGATAATTCGGCAAAAGTTTCTTTAAAATCTTCAGGTTGGAAAATAGGATCGTATCCAAAACCCTGATTTCCTGATTTTTCGGTAGTGATTTTTCCTTTAGCAATTCCGGTAAATAAATGCTGCTGTCCGTTCAGGTTTAAAGCAATTACGGTTTTGAATTGTGCTGTACGGTCAGTTTTGTCGACTAAATTATCTAATAAAAGATTCATGTTGTCTTCGGCATTGCGCTGTTCTCCAGCATATCGGGCTGAATAAACTCCTGGTTCTCCGTTTAGCGCAGCCACTTCAAGACCAGTGTCGTCGGCAAAACAATTGTAACCATATTTTTCGGTTACATAATTGGCTTTAAGAATAGCGTTTCCTTCAATAGTATCAGCTGTTTCAGGAATTTCTTCGTGACACCCAATAGATTCAAGACTAAGAATTTCTATAGTAGCTGGAAGTAATTGCTGAATTTCCTTGATTTTATTTTTGTTGTTTGAAGCGAATACGAGTTGCATTTTATATAAATTAGATTGAAGTAATTAGAATTTTTAACTTTATTTTTTGTAATTAGCTGTATTTAAGTTAATTAAGTATTAAAATAATGTAATGGGCAATTTTTTGTAGATTATAATCGTATCTTTATACTGTGGTTTTGATTCATTAAGTTGTGTATGTTAATTTGGGAATAAGAATGAAAACACAACGATCAGTACATTTAGTTAATTATAAGTTGAGAATAGTAAATCAAAACCAAATTTCGGAGGGCTTTAAAAGCCCTCCTTTTTTTTGAGGTGTGTGGTAACATTCCCTAAATTATTAGGAAAATATAAATCCGAAAGATGAGTAAATTCATCTCCGCGCATAAATATAGAAACATCTACTTCTTCGTAATTTAATTTTCCTGCCGCCGCCAGCAATTCATTGGCAGCATGCAAAGTGTTTTTATGGAAATAATAGACTCTTTCAAACTTGTCCGATACTACCAGTCCTTTTTCAAGCATTCGATCCTGAGTAGCTACTCCTACGGGACATTTATTTGTGTTGCAACGCAAAGCCTGAATACATCCCAAAGAAAACATAAATCCACGTGCACTATTGCATAAATCTGCACCAAGAGCAATTGCTTTAAGAATAGCATATCCTGAAATTATTTTTCCGCTGCATATAATTCTAATCTTATCGCGAATGTTTAGTCGGATCAATGTTTTATTTACAAAAATTAAAGCAGGTTCTAATGGCATTCCTACACCATCCGAAAACTCCAGGGGAGCCGCTCCTGTACCACCTTCGGCACCATCCACTGTTATAAAATCAGGGTAGCAATTTTGATCCATCATTTCCTGGCAAATAGCCTCGAATTCTGAAGTTTGTCCAATGCAAAGTTTAAATCCAACAGGTTTTCCATTTGATAATTCACGTAATCGAGCGATAAATTCAATTAGACCTTTCGGAGTATCAAAAACCGAATGGCTAGGTGGCGATAGTATTTCGATATTAGGAAGTACGCCTCTAATTCTAGCTATTTCTTCGGTGTTTTTTGCAGCTGGTAATACACCTCCGTGACCTGGTTTTGCGCCTTGAGAAAGTTTAAGCTCAATCATTTTTACTTGAGGTAAATTGGCTTTTTCTGCAAATTTTCCGCCGTCAAAACCACCTCGGTCATCCCGGCATCCAAAATATCCAGTTCCAATTTGCCAGGTAACGTCAGCTCCTTGTAAGTGGTATTCGGTCAGTCCTCCTTCGCCGGTGTTGTGATAGAAATTTCCTTTTTGAGCGCCTTTGTTTAATGCTACGATGGCATTTTCGCTCAAAGAACCAAAACTCATTGCTGAAATATTTAATAAAGAAGCAGAATAAGGTTGTTTGCAGTCAGGACCACCAATGGTTACACGAGGAAGCTCATCATTTACTTTTGTTGGAAAAATAGAATGTTTTAAGCCTTCGTATGAAGAATTATTAATGTCTAGTTGGGTTCCAAATGGAGTAGTGGCGCTAAGATTTTTAGCACGTTGGTATGCCAGAGAGCGTTCGTTTCTGGAGAACGGTTTTCCATCGGTAGTTTTTTCAATAAAATATTGTTGAATTTCAGGTGCTATTTCTTCAAACATATATCTGAAATACCCTAAAACAGGAAAATTTCTTAGAATAGTATGTTTGTGTTGTAAAGTGTTGAAAACGCCAATAATTAATAAAATGAATATAAAAATGGCAATTAGTAAACTCGTTTTGAATAAATAATGAGCCGTAAAACTAAGAACGAGAAGGCTTATCCCGATAATAAAAAATTCTTTTCTCATGATAAAAAAGCTTGTGAATATCTAAAATAAGAAGAATAACTAACATTTAAATGAATACTAAAAAGTTTTAATATTTATTTAAAGATTTTTGTTGTTATGCGTGATTTGAAGGTTCTTTTTTGAACTTCAAATTTTATTTTTTTTAATGAATGCAATTGTTTATTAACTAAAAAGTAAACGAACATAAACATGTTTAATTCCCTTTTTATCCGAATCTCTTTCGTCTATTTCAAGAATATCAGTCAGGGATTTTAGCATAGGAGTTAATTTTGAAAAACCATAATTTCTTGGGTCGAATTCTGGTTTTTTCTTTACAATCAGGTTTCCTACATCGCCTAAGAAAGCCCAGCCGTCATCATCACCTAAATCTTCAATAGTAGATTCTATTAATTCTATAGTAGGTTCGTCAATTTTATTGAGCGGTTTTTGTGTTGGTTTTTCAGGAGTTTTAGCAGTTGTTTTTTCAACTGTTTTCTTAGTGTCTACAATAGTTTTAGGTGCTTTTTTCTTGATAGCTCCGTCTAAAACTTCGATAAATACAAAACGATCACAGGCGCTAATAAAAGGTTTTGGTGTCTTTTGTTCGCCAATTCCAATAACTTTCATGCCTGATTCTCGCAAACGAATGGCTAAACGAGTAAAATCGCTATCGCTGGAAACGATGCAAAAACCATCCAGTTTTCCAGAATACAATAAATCCATAGCGTCAATAATCAAAGCAGAATCCGATGAATTTTTGCCCGTAGTATAACTGTATTGCTGAATAGGAGTAATGGCATGTTCTAATAAAACGGCTTTCCAACCGTTAGCATTAGGCTTTGTCCAGTCGGCATAGATGCGTTTGGTAGTTGGTGTTCCATATTTAGTAATTTCTTCCATCATTCCTTTTACATTACTGTACGGAACATTGTCGGCATCAATTAATACGGCTAATTTGAGTTCTTTTGTATTTTGTGGCATCACGTCTTTTTAAGTGAGCTAAAGATAATTATTTTCATTTAGTTTTAGTCCTAATTGTTCTGGTTTCATTCAGCTCTTTTTTAAAATAGAAAAGGAGAAGTTAAAAAACTCCTCCTTTGGTTGATTGTATTTACTTTCCAGAACTTATATTAATTGGAAAATTTATATGTAATACTACTATAAAGTCTTATTAGATTTTCAAATTTCCTTCAATTCCATCGCTATTATCAGTTGTTTTTCCTGTTACTGCTGCAGCTATAAAACTTAACATGGATATAAATTTTCCTGCTTTAGTATCCCAATAGTAAGTTTCTTCGGGAGTTACTCTAATTATAGTTACATTAGGATCTTCTTTTCCTTCTTCGAACCATGCATTAGCAAGTGAACTCCATTTTTCTTCTATGGTATTTTTATCTTTATAGATATATGCTTTTCCATAAATAGACAGATATTCGGCGCTGCCATTGTTCATAAAGTACAATTGCACTTTGTTTTCTTCCTGTATCTCAAAATTTTTATTGCTTTCAGCACTGCTTATAAACCAAAGATTTCCTTCCTGATCGCATTCCTGAAGGCTCATTGGGCGGGAATTCATTGGAAGCTCAGTTAAGTTGGTACAAAACATACAAATTCTTGCACTTTCTGATAATTCTTTTAATTTATCAACTGCTTTTTTATGTGTTAGATTTTCTACTGACATATTTATATTTTTTAAAAGTTAATTGTTTTTTTCTTCTCCGGTAGCACACCAAAAAATAGCACTTTCTAATTTGCTTTTTGGAAAAGCTCTAAACTCTCCCGGCATCAAAACGCTAAATATTTCAGTGAAATTTTGTACAGTATTATTATCAGTAATGATAGCGCAACGGTTCCATTTGGTTAGATTTTTTATTCCTAAGAGTAAATCTTGTAACCATGCTTTAAAAGTAAAATCTTCAATTCCTGTATTTAGATACAAAAGATAATTTAACTCATCAAAAAGTTTTACTTTTTCTTTCACAGTGGGAAAGACCACGTTTTCAAAATCGGATTCTGTAACAATTCCACTTGCTTCAAAAGCAGCAACATTGTCTGGGATATTTTGTAGTTTAGCTATCATGACTTTATTTTTCTACAAAATTATTGGTTCTCTGCTTTTTGTATGTTACAGATTTTCACCGAATTATTACATGATTTTATTATTTGGCTAGTTTTTAACTATTTCAAAAAATAAAAAAATATGAGTTTAGAAAATAAAATGAATGAAGCAATATTATTTGGAATTTCTGAATTGAAGGTGTTCCAGATTTTTTCCAACTAAAGTTTTCTTTCCAACGGGTTTAAAACCCAGTTTTAAATATAATTTTTTTGCTTGCGGATTTGCTTCTTCAACCAGTAAGCCTAAAGTTTGTTGATTTTGAGTTACAAATTCATCGATTAAAAAAAGAAGTATTTTTGTTCCTGTGCCTTTCCCTTGTTGGTTAGGATCAACTCCTAAAGAATCAATGTAAATCTCTCCCGATTGGGTTTCGTCTTCAGGATTGAAATTGGGATTAAAATGTAATCTTACATATTGAATAATCGGATTTCTTAATTCAATTAATTTTGAACCATCATATAAATTCACTGCAGCTATAATTTGGTTATCTTCTTCAGCAACGAAACAATTTTGATAAGAATATTGGTTGTTTTCTTGTTTGACAAAATGCAGCAAAAAGCCTCTTGCTGTATCATAATCATTTTGGTTGATAAAATTGAAAATAATATCTTCCATCGTTAGTAATAACAGTGTAGCAATACTTTCGGAATCTTTTAAAGTTGCTTTTCTAATGAGCATTTTCAAGTTAATTAAATAGTAGTTGTTTTATTTCCTCAAAATTTTTTCCATTGCTTTTCCTTTTGCTAATTCGTCAATCAATTTGTCTAAATAACGAATTTGCTGCATCAGTTTGTCTTCGATTTCTTCTACACGGTAACCGCAAATAACGCCCGTAATTTTAGAAACATTAGGATTGATTTGGGGTGCTTGGGCAAAGAAAGTTTCAAAGTCGGTTTTATTATCAAGAAGTTCTTGCAAACTTTTTTCGTTATATCCTGTGAGCCAGAATATAATTTCATCAACTTCTTGTTTGGTACGTGCTTTTTTCTCCGCTTTTTGAATATAATGCGGATAAACAGAAGCAAAAGACATTTTGTAAACTCTGGTGTTGTTCATAGCTGTAATTTATTGTTCATCAATTATGGATTCTCCTTTTGATTGATCTCCCGAAGTCCATTCCCAACTTTCATACAATCTTATTTTTCCATTTGCCAGTATTTCAGGTTTTGAAAAACAAATCCCAGTCATTAATTCGTCTTTGTCATTTACCTGATGGTAACGCATTTCGATAGTTCCGTTTGCATCCACTAAACCAATTAAATGTCCGTATTTGATTTTTCCACCTGAATATTCAGAACTTAATATATTCCCAGTTTGTTTGTAATGAAAAACGGTTTCGTTTGAAGTTTCTCCGTTTTCTGAATTACTGATTGGTCTGAAAGATTTGTTGTTGTAATTTATCATTGATTGTCATTCTTTTTTATTTTTTCAAAGACAATTTGAGCTTTTCCAGGGACAGTTGCAACTTTGCCAAAGGTATTTGTAACTTCTCCAAAGACAGTTTCAATTTTTCCAAAGACATTTATAACTTCTCCAAAGACTTCTGCAACTTTTCCAAAGGTATTTCTAACATTGCAGTTATCTATTTTAACCTTGCAGTTGTCATTTGTAACTTTGCAGTTACCATTTACAAAGTTGCAGTTGTCCGTTTTAACTTTATAGTTGTCATCTGCAATTTTGCAGTTGTTATTTACAAGATTTTAGTTGTAATTTTTAACTTTACAGTAGGCTGTTTTTATTTCCAGTTGTTGCGTTTTTTGGTTTCGGTTATGTGTGCCAAATGATGGTTGCAATGCCAGGCATAGACTCCAATATTTTCGTCTATTCTAAA
>Ga0247805_1000163_pt1 | contig 41005 bp, 38 predicted proteins | sample UWRJL044104R1_FD_180930 | JGI IMG/M metagenome (GOLD analysis project Ga0247805, IMG submission 180930) | Plant litter microbial communities from Arlington Agricultural Research Station in Wisconsin, United States - UWRJ-L044-104R-1 | ecosystem: Environmental > Terrestrial > Plant litter >...
CCCGCCGTGAAAGGATCATCGATCCAGTGACCTACGTCATCGCCCAGCCCTGTGTCGACATCAAAGACCGTGCCTGCATCGACGAATGCCCCGTCGACTGCATTTACGAGGGCGACCGCATGCTTTATATCCACCCCGACGAATGCGTCGACTGTGGTGCGTGCGAGCCCGTCTGCCCCGTCGAAGCCATCTACTACGAAGATGACGTTCCCGACCAGTGGGCTGACTACTACAAGGCAAACGTCGAGTTCTTCAACGAGAGCGGTGTCGGCTCGCCCGGCGGAGCATCCAAGGTCGGCCTGATTCACGCCGACCACTCGCTCATCCTCGCTCTCGCTCCGCAAAACGGCGCGTAATGCTTGAGCTCCCCGACTTTCCGTGGGACGCGCTCGTACCCTTTGGCGACATAGCTCGGGCGCATCCAGACGGCATTGTCGATTTGTCTGTCGGCTCGCCCGTCGACCCGACGCCCGCGGTGATCACTGCGGCGCTCATCGCGGCGACCGACGCGCACGCCTACCCGCAGACCGCGGGCACGGTCGAGCTGCGCGAGGCGATCGTCGCCTGGTACGCGCGCCGCCGTTCGGTGGGTGATCTGACGGTCGCCAACGTTCTTCCGACAATCGGTTCAAAAGAATTAATCGCATGGATGCCGCTGATGCTCGGTCTCGGAGCCGGCGATGTCGTTGTGCACCCTGCCGTCGCATACCCGACCTATGCCGTCGGGGCCGCGCTCGCCGGGGCTACCGTGCTTGCGTCGGATGATCCGGCCGAGTGGCCAGAAGCGACCCGGCTGATCTGGCTCAACACTCCCGGCAACCCCGATGGGCGTGTGCTCTCGGTTGAGTTTTTGCGCTCAGCGGTTGCGCGCGCTCGTGAGCTCGGCGCCATCATCGTGAGCGACGAGTGCTACGCGGAGCTCGCGTGGCAGGGCGAGCTTCCCACTCCATCGATTCTTGACCCGCGTGTTATCGACGGCGATCGTTCGTCGGTGCTCGCCGTGTACTCGCTCTCGAAGCAGTCGAACCTCGCGGGTTACCGTGCCGGCTTCGTCGCGGGCTGCAGCAAGCTCATCGCCGAGCTTCTCGCCGTGCGCAAGCACGCGGGTCTGATGCCTCCCGCTCCTGTTCAGGCGGCGATGGTTGCCGCCCTCGGTGACGACGAGCATGTCGCCGTGCAGCGTGAGATCTACCGTTCGCGCCGTAATCGCCTCGTCGAGGCGTTCGAGCGTGTCGGTTTCCGCATCGATCACAGCGAAGCGGGACTGTACCTCTGGTCGACGAATGGCACCGACGCCTGGTCGACCGTTGCGAAACTCGCCGAAATCGGCATCCTTGTGACGCCCGGCTCGTTCTATAGCGCGGCGACCCCGAACCACGTGCGCATTGCGCTCACTGTCTCTGATGAGCGCATCGACGCGGCCGTCTCGCGGTTGGCGCAGATCTCCAACTGATCGACAGTCTGCCTAGCGGATGTCACAGTAGCCAGTGCCAGCTAATAAGCTGTAGGCGTGACTGACTCAACGCCAGAGACGACCGAGACCGCAACGCTGCACTTCCCGGGTGGAACAGCAGAGTTCCCCGTCATCCGCGGTGTGGACGGTCGAGACACCATCGACATCTCGACTTTTATGAAGCAGACGGGGTTTACGACCCTCGATTCCGGCTTTGTGAACACCGCGGCCACGAAGAGCGCGATCACCTACATCGATGGCGATGCGGGAATTCTGCGCTACCGCGGTTACCCGATCGAGTCGGTCGCGAAGAACTCGACCTACCTCGAGGTCGCGTGGCTCCTCATCTACGGTGAGCTGCCGACGCCGTCTGAGCTCGCGGAGTTCGACGAGAAGATTCGCCGCCACACGCTGCTTCACGAAGACCTGCGCCGGTTCTTCGACGCGCTGCCGCACAACGCGCACCCGATGTCGGTGCTGTCGAGCGCGGTCTCCGCACTCTCGACCTACTACGAAGGCTCGCTGAGCGTTCACGACCCCGAGCAGGTCGAGATGTCGATCGTTCGACTTCTCGCGAAGCTGCCCGTCATTGCCGCCTACGCGCACAAGAAGAGCCTCGGCCAGGCGTTTCTCTACCCCGACAACTCACTCTCATTCGTCGACAACTTTCTCAAGCTCAACTTCGGCACAATGGCAGAGCCGTACGAGGTCAACCCGGTGCTCTCGAAGGCGCTCGACCGCCTTCTCATTCTTCACGAAGACCACGAGCAGAACGCGTCGACGTCGACAGTGCGACTCGTCGGTTCGACAGAGGCCAACATCTTCGCCTCCGTCTCTGCGGGCATCAACGCTCTCTACGGCCCGCTGCACGGTGGAGCCAACGAGGCGGTTCTCAAGATGCTCGGCGAGATCAAGGAATCCGGCGAGGGCGTCTCAAAGTTCGTCGAGCGGGTGAAGAACAAAGAAGAGGGCGTTCGGCTCATGGGCTTCGGCCACCGGGTCTACAAGAACTTCGACCCGCGCGCGACTCTCGTCAAGGAGAGCGCCGACGAGGTTCTCGAAGCTCTCGGCGTGCAGGACGACCTTCTCGACATCGCGAAGGAGCTCGAGGCCGCGGCACTCGCCGACGACTACTTCATCGAGCGCAAGCTCTACCCCAACGTCGACTTCTACACGGGAGTCATCTACAAGGCGATGGGATTCCCGCCGCGTATGTTCACACCGCTATTCGCGATCGGACGCCTCCCCGGCTGGATCGCCCACTGGCGCGAGATGAACAACGACCCCGCAACGCGCATCGGTCGCCCGCAGCAGCTCTACACGGGCCCCGCAGCCCGCGAATGGCCGACCCGCTAGCGCTGAGTCACCACATACCAAGACCCCGTTTGATTACTAGGACGCCGCGCAAGCGGGCTCCTAGTAATCAAACGGGGTCTTGGTCGTGACGGGCTAGGCGTGCAGCGCGGCGTTCAGCGCGATGCCGTCACCAGAGCGCTGCAGAACCTCGACCGCGCCCGTGAGGGAGTTGCGACGGAACAGCAGCCCCGGAACGCCCGAGAGTGACACTGCCTTGACCGTGTCGTCGGTTCCAACGACGCGCACTTTTGTGCCTGCGGTGACGTAGAGCCCCGCCTCAACAACCGAGTCGTCGCCGATCGAGATGCCGATGCCCGAGTTGGCGCCGAGCAGTGCGCGTTCGCCGATCGCGACGCGCTGCGTGCCGCCGCCAGAGAGCGTGCCCATGATTGAGGCGCCACCGCCGATGTCGGAGCCGTCGCCGACCACAACTCCCTGCGAGATGCGGCCTTCGACCATCGAGGTGCCGAGGGTTCCGGCGTTGAAGTTCACAAAGCCCTCGTGCATAACCGTTGTTCCGGGCGCGAGGTGCGCGCCGAGTCGCACGCGTGCCGCATCGGCGATGCGCACGCGCGTGGGGGTGACGTAGTCGAGCAGACGGGGGAACTTGTCGATGCCCTGCGTCGCGATACCGGCGCGCTTGAGCGCGGGGCGCACGCGAGCGAAGTCGTCGGGGTGCACGGGCCCCGCTGTCGTCCAGACGACGATCGGCAGGTGCGCGAAGATTCCGTCGAGGTTGAGCGAGTTCGGGGGAGTCAGCAGGTGCGAGAGAAGGTGAAGGCGCAGGTAGGCGTCGGGCGTCGAGGCCGGCGGCTCGTCGAGGTTGATCTGCACGGTGACGAAGTCGACACGCACGGCACGACGCTCGTCGGTGACGATGTAGTCCTCGAGCTCGGCGGGCGCGATGTACGGGTCGGTACCGTCGGGCACGGGGCCGAGCTGGGGCGAGGGGAACCAGGTGTCGAGAACAGTTCCGTCGGCAGAGATTGTTGAGAGGCCGTAGCCCCAGGCAGCGCGTGAATCCATGCCCCCAGCGTACCGACCATAAACTTGTCACCATGGCCTCTCTCGATCTGACCGCGACATCCATCGACATCACACGCCAGTTGTGCGACATCGAGTCGGTGTCGGGCAACGAGCTCGAGATTGCGGATGCCATCGAGGCCGCGCTGGCGGGCGCCGCGCACCTCGAGGTCTTTCGCGATGGCGACCTCATCGTCGCGCGCACAAACCTCGCACGTGACAAGCGCGTTGTCATCGCCGGCCACATCGACACCGTGCCGCTCAACGACAACCTGCCAACGCGCTACGAGACAGACGGCGGGGTCGATTACCTGTGGGGCCGCGGCACGGTTGACATGAAGGCCGGCGTCGCGGTGCAGCTCAAGCTCGCCGTCGAAATCACCGAACCCGTCGTCGACATGACGTGGATCTGGTACGACCACGAAGAGGTCAGCGAGCACCTCAACGGACTCAACCGACTGTCACGCACGCACCCTGAGCTGCTCGCGGGAGACTTCGCGATTCTCGGCGAACCGACAAACTCTGAAATCGAGGGTGGATGCAACGGCAACGCCCGCATCGAGGTGCGAACTTTTGGTCTCCGCGCGCATTCTGCGCGTTCGTGGGTAGGGCACAATGCGATCCATGACGCGGCAGAGATTCTCAACCGTCTCGTGAGCTACGAGCCGCGCGAGGTTGAGGTCGACGGGCTCGTCTATCGCGAGGGGCTCAATGCCGTCGGCATCTCGGGTGGCATCGCCGGAAACGTGATTCCCGACGAAGCCATGGTGCACATCAACTACCGCTTTGCTCCGAGCCGGAGCGGCGAAGAGGCGGTCGCCCACTTGCGCGAACTCTTCGACGGTTTCGACGTCACTGTCGTCGACCTCGCACCCGGAGCCCGACCCGGTCTCGATGCCCCGCTCGCGCAGGCATTTGTGGCTGCCGTTGGCGGCGTGCCGAAGCCCAAGTACGGCTGGACCGACGTCGCACGCTTCTCGGCCCTCGGTGTTCCCGCGATCAACTACGGCCCCGGTGACCCGCTCAAGGCACACGCCGACGACGAACGTGTCGCCGTAGAGCAGATCACCGCGTGCGAGCGGGGGCTGCGGGCGTGGCTGACCGCGCCGTAGGCTCCCCGAGCCGGCCCTCCTTGCGGGTGCGCTACCGGCTGACGCCGTGGTGGGTTCGCGTGCTCGCCGTCTTCGCGGCCTCGCGCGTTGTAACGACCGCGATCATGATGGCTTTTGCGAGCAAGCAGGCCGACAACTCGTGGACCGCCGCGAACCCGGGCTACTTCGACTTCGCCCGCATCTGGGATGGCCACTGGTACTTCATCGTCGCTGTCACCGGCTATCCGAGCGTGCTGCCACTGACCGACGCCGGGGAGGTCGCCGAGAACGCGTGGGCGTTTATGCCCGCGTATCCGGCACTCGTGCGGCTTCTGATGCTCGTCACGGGCGGCAGCTACCCGGTTGTCGCTGTGATTGTCTCCGTTGCTTTCGCCGCGGGCACCGCACTGTTGTTCTACAAACTGATGAACCTCGTGCTTCCGAGTGGCACTGCACTCTTTGCCGTTGTGCTGTTCTGCTTCGCGCCGCTCTCGCCGATTCTGCAGGTCGCCTACGCAGAGCCGATGCACACGTTTTTTCTCACGCTCGCGCTCTACCTGCTGCTGCGGCGCGACTATTGGCGCCTGCTGCCGGTCATAGCGATCATGGCTCTGACCCGGCCGAGCGGCCTGGCTTTCGCTCTCGCGCTGCTTCTTCACGTGATTCATCGATGGGTGACGCGAAAGACAGACCCGTATCCGCGGCATGAGATCGTCGCATCCATCGTCGCTGGATTGTTCAGTGCGTTTATGGGTGTTGCATGGCTGCTCATCGCTGCGGCGGTGACCGGCTCTTTTACCGCCTACACCGACACCGAGTTCGCGTGGCGCAGGGCGTACAGCGCTGGCGAAGAGTTCATTCCGTTCTCGCCGTGGTTTGAGGGTGCCGGGTTCTGGCTCGGCCAGCCCGCCGGTGGGTTCATTGTCGGAGCCGCCGTCGCAGTTCTCGTGGGCATCGTTGTGTTGCTCTTCTCGCCCCTCGGCAAGAGGCTCGGCGTCGACCTTCGCTTCTGGGTTGCGAGTTACCTGGTCTACCTGCTCGCCGTGTTTTTTCCGCAGTCGAGCACGTTCCGGCTGTTTGTGCCGATGTTTCCGCTGCTCGGGGCGCTCGCCGTGCCGAAGTCGTGGGTCTATCGACTCGTGCTTGTGCTGCTCTGTGTCGCCGGTCAGGTCGGCTGGATCCACATCGCCTGGTGGGTCGATGGCTACGATTGGACGCCCCCGTGAGCGCAACCCGTCACCCTCGATTTTTTTCAAGTCGATTCATAGTCGATAATGGACGAGTACCTATGAAAGGGGACTTCTCATGGCAGCCATGAAGCCGCGGACCGGAGACGGGCCTATGGAGGCTGTTAAAGAAGGTCGCCTCATCATCGTTCGAGTTCCGCTCGAAGGTGGAGGTCGACTCGTCGTATCAGTCAACGACGCTGAAGCCAAGGAGCTTCACGACGCCCTCGCGGGTGTTGTAGCAACTGCCTAGTTAGCTTTTTCTTACAAGCTGCAGCAGTCCGTCACCCACGGGTGACAGTGCAACGACGACGGCATCAGATGCCGCAAGTTCCTGGAGGAGCTCGCGGAAGATGGTGACCGTCTCGTCGCGCTGCGCCGGATCGGCCACACGTCCGCGCCAGAGTGCGTGAGGGATGAGCACGCTGCCGCCGATGCGCACCATGCGCAGGCCGTGCTCGACGTACTCAATAACGCTCGCGGGGTCTGCATCGATGAGCACGATGTCGTAGCTCGACTCGTTCATACGCGGCAGAACGTCGAGTGCGCGCCCGGCGATGAGCCTGACGCGGTTCGAGGGCACGCCGGCGGTCGCGAAGGCCGCCTTCGCGAGAAGCTGGTGGTCAAGCTCGGAGTCGATCGACGTGAGCTCGGCTTCTGGAGCGCCGACGAGAAGCCAGAGCCCCGAGAGTCCGAGGCCGGTGCCGATCTCCATAATTTTGGATGCTCCGGTAGCGGCCGCGATAGCCGCGAGTTGCGCTCCCGTCGCCACCGAGACGGGTTCGACGCCCACCTCGATCGAGTTGACGCGGGTTTGCGCGATATCCGCCCGTTCGACGGTGAAGTCCTCTGCGAACTTCCAGCTCGATTCTTTGCCAGCCACGATGTTGCTCCTTGTTCCAGTCAAGAGTACGGGGGTCTGCGCCCGTGGACGGCTATCCTGAACGAGTGTCCTTTGGGTTGTCCTTCGAGAAGCTGTTCATCATCGCGGTGATCGCAGTTTTTCTGCTGGGCCCCGACCGTTTGCCGTACTACGCATCGCAGCTCGCGCGACTCACTCGCTCGCTGCGTGACCTCGCAAATGGCGCCAAAGACCGCATGCGCGAAGAGATGGGCCCAGACTTCGACGATGTCGACTGGAAGAAGCTCGACCCGCGCCAGTACGACCCGCGCCGCATCATTCGCGAGGCGCTCATCGATGACGAACCCGTGCCCGTAGTGAAGCCCGTGATCGAGGGTGCCTACGCCCAGCGCAAGCGCTTCGAGCGCGAGGGGCGACCCGCGCCGTTCGACAACGAGGCCACGTAACCCATCGGTCAGGGCAGCGTCACAACGACCTTGCCGCGCACTCGACCGTCGGCGAGATGCTGCATCGCGTCGGGTGCCTCGGCGAGCGCGAACTCGCGCTCGATCGGTGCGACAAGTTCGCCGCTTTCCAGTAGTGCAGCGAGGTGCTCGAGCGTCTCCGGCTTTTCGCTCGACACAAGAGCAAGCAGCTTCTGCTTGACCCAGGGCGAGATCGCCGAGGCGCGCAACTGGCGCGCGAGGCCTCCGAGAAAGGCGCCGCCGGTCTCCGCGCCAACGAGCACGAGTCGGCCCTTGGGAGTGAGCGCGCGACGCAGTTCGGCGAGCGGGATGCCGCCGCCGACATCGATGATCACGTTGTAGCCCGTGCCCGACGCACCTCGGCCGATCGGGTCGGTCGCGTAGTCGAGCGCCGTGTGTGCGCCGAGCGACAGCACCAGGTCGCGCTTCGACGCCGAGCTCACACCGGTAACGGCGGCACCCGCAGCAACAGCGAGCTGTACGGCAAACACGCCAACTCCACCCGATGCCCCAAGGATCAGCACGTTGTCCTGCGCGCCGACGTGACCGAGGTCGCGCACGGCAAGGAGCGCCGCGCTGCCCGAGGTCGGCATGGCTGCTGCAGCGGCGAACGACACGTTCGACGGCTTGAGCACAAGACGCTTTTCGTTAACGCTCACGTATTCGGCAAACGAGCCGTCACTTGTTCCGAGCACGTCGTCACCGACCTTAAAACGCGTGACATCGGAGCCGACCGCTTCGATCGTGCCCGCGACATCCCGCCCCCTCGTTTTTGTGCGCGGGCCGCGACGGCCGATAAAAAGCCGAACGAGGTGCGGTGTGCCGGTCATCAGGTGCCAGACTCCGCGGTCGACGCCTGCCGCGCGAACGCGAATGAGCACGTCGTTGGCGCCGATAGACGGGGTCGGGATGTCGCGGAGCTGAAGAACGTCGGCGTCACCGTAGACGTCCTGAACTATTGCCTGCATGGTTTCTCCTAAGCCGGGTATTGGAAGACATCGTCGAGGGCAACCCCGAAGACGCGTGCGATCTGAAACGCGAGCTCAAGGGTGGGCGAGTACTTGCCCTGCTCGATTGCGATGAGGGTCTGGCGGGTGACTCCGATGCGCTCGGCCAGGTCGGCCTGGGTCATTTCGCCGTGAGCAGCCCGCAGTGCGCGGATGCTGTTTGTGACGCTCGTGGGCTTCACCATGTGGGAAGTCCGCGGCGGTAGAACACGCTCTTGGCGATGAAGCTCAGGATCGCCGACAGGACGAACGCGAGGTAGATGGTGTTGGCGATCCAAAAGGTGTCGAACTCGAACATCGCGAGAAGCATCGCGCCGAGCGCTCCGATCACGAGGAAGGACTGCCCGATGTATTCGCCGCGGCGGTAGATGTCGCGGTCGCGGGGGTCTCTCTTGTCGGCGTTCTTCTTTGCGCCGATGAACATGTGGATGACGATGGATGCGACGATCGACCCGCCGATCGTCCACAGGATCGCGGGCACGTAGTCGACCTCGACGAGCGGGAGAGTCGCGGTCTGGCTCAGGATGAGCGCGAGGTAGATCCCGTAGCTCAGCACGGCGAGAACGCCCATCACCCAGGTGCTTTTTTCTTCGTACGACATCGTCGCTCCCATGTAAAGAATTGTTGACATGGGAAATGTAGCGCGGGGTGCGCTGTGGTGTCAAGAATTCTTTACATCGGCTCGGTGGTTGAGTAGCGAGCGCCAGCGAGCGTATCGAAACCAGACGGGCGATTTCGATACGGCCGTGGGCGGCCTACTCAATCAGCAACAGGTACTACCGCCGGCGGATGAACTTCAGCGCCACGAGCAGCGTCACCATGATGCCGGCCATTCCGGCGAACTCCTTGCCGGTGCGGGGGAGCGTGAGCAGCCCGGTCGACTCGGCAACTGTGCGCGCCTCGGCAAAGCGCTGAATGCCCTCGCGGCCGTTGCGGCGCCCGAGACCCGAGTGCTTCATGCCACCCATGGGTGCGTCGATACTGGAGAAGGTCGCGCGGTATCCCTCGTTGATGTTGACGCTTCCGGAGTCGATCTGGTCGGCGACCGCACGTGCCCGGCTGCGCGAGCCCGCGAAGATCGACGAGTTGAGTCCGAACTCCGAAGCGTTGGCGGCGGCGACCGCCTCTTCGACGGTGTCGACAATGTGAATCGCCACGACCGGCCCGAAGGTCTCGTTGGCCGCGCACGCCATGTCGGCGGTGACGTTTGCCAGAACTGTCGGCTCGAAGAATAACGGGCCGAGGTCGGGCCGGGCCTTGCCGCCGGTGAGCACGGTTGCACCCTTGGCGACGGCGTCGTCGACGTGTTGCTGAACTCGAGAAAGTTGAGCGGCAGACGTGAGCGACCCGACATCGGTGCTGAAATCGAACGCCGGACCCTGCACGAGCGACGACACCCGCTCGACAAAAGCTGCGGTAAAGGCGTCGGCGACCGCGCGCTGCACGTAGATGCGCTCGATCGAGACGCAGAGCTGACCCATCGAGGAGTAGCAGGAGTAGACAGCGTTTGCGGCGGCCTTCACCGGGTCGACATCGTCGAGCACAAGCAGCGGGTTCTTGCCGCCGAGTTCGAGCGAGGCTCCGATGAGTCGTGCGGCGGCGCGCTCGCCCACCTTTGTGCCGGTCGCGGTCGAGCCCGTGAAACACACGTAGTCTGCGACATCCACCACTGCATTTCCGATTGTTGCCCCGTCACCGGCGACGACCGCCCAGAGTGCCGCGGGCACACCGGCATCGATGAACGCCTTGCGGGAGGCGAGGATGCTCAGCGCGCCCTGGTTGTCGGCTTTTTGCACAACAGCGTTGCCCGCGGCGAGGGCGGGGATGATGTCCATGAGTGACAGCGAGAGCGGGTAGTTCCACGGGGTGATGACACCGACGATGCCCTTGGGCTTGTAGCTCACGCGGGTCTGGACGACGAGGGGGATTCCCGCGCGACGGCGACGGGTTGCGAGAAAGCCGCGGGCTGCGACGGCGTAGTACCGCGTGACAGACGCACCGCTGAAGATCTCTTCGAAGGCCTGGCCGCGGGTCTTGCCGGTTTCGCTCTGCACGGCGTCCATCAGGCGCTCGCGGTCGGCGAGCAGCAGGTCGTGTGCCTTGAGCAGAACGCTGCGTCGATGAGCCCACCCTGCGGCACGCCAGGCGCGTTGCGCGACGCGAGCGGCGGCCGCTGCATCCTTCACGTCCGTCGCTGTTGAGAGCGGCAGGTTGTGAAGTACGTCGCCGGTGAACGGCGCGAGCACTTCTGCGGTTTCTGTGCCGCTGGCGGAGAGGGCTGATGTGAGCTCCTCGGCGAGCGACCGGTCAATCGTTGTCCCGGGCATGGGCACAGCTTAGTAAGCTCCGGTTATGACTGCACAGGGGCATGTTCTCTCCAGAAGAACCATCGCTACGTATGCGATCGGGTCCCTCGGTACCGGCGGGTTTGCGACGCTTCCCGGGCTCGTTCTCGTCTACTTTCTGACCGACACCCTCGGCATCGCCGCGCTCGCCGCAGGCCTTCTTGTGACAGTCGCAAAGGTATGGGATGTGCTCATCGACCCGGTCATCGGCGCGCGCAGCGACCGCGGTCTCGCGCGCACCGGTTCACGCCGCCCGCTGATGATCGTCGGCGCCGTCGCGCTGCCGATCTTCTTTATCCTGACCTTCGCGGTTCCCGCGGGGCTCGAGCCGATTGTGTCGGGTTTTTGGGTGCTCGTCGCCTTCACCCTGACCGCGACGGCGTTCAGCCTGTTTCAGGTTCCGTATATTGCTCTGCCCGCCGAGCTGACGAGCGGATACGACCAGCGCACACGGCTCATCTCGGTGCGGGTCGTCGTTCTCACAATCGCGATTCTGCTGTTTGGTGCGGGCGGCCCCGCGCTGCGCGAATCGTTCGACAACGAGTACACCGGGTATCTCGTGATGGCAATAGTCGCGGGGCTCGTCATCGGGCTCGGCATGCTCGTGTCGTCGTTCGTAGCACCGCGTGGCGCGGCCGTGCCGCACACGAAGACGTCGATCGCTCAGAACTACCGCGACGGGCTCGCGGCGCTGCGGCGCAGCCAGCCGTTCAGGGCGCTGCTGCTGACCTTCGCGCTTCAGGGGCTCGCGACGGGCGTGATGCTCGCCGGAGCCCAGTACGTTGCCAACTGGGTGCTCGAGTCGAAGGGCGCAGGCACTTTTCTTTTTCTCGCTCTTATCGGCCCCGCGCTGATCTTCGCTCCCGTGTGGCAGGCCGTCGCCCGACGTACCGGCAAGGAACGCGGGTTTGTCATCGCGTCGAGCCTGTTCGGTATCGCGGCACTCGCGATGATCGGCCTGATCTGGGCTCCGGGCGCGTGGGTGTACCTGCCCGTCGCTCTCGCGGGCGCCGGCTATGCCGGAATGCAGTCGTTGCCGATGGCGATGCTGCCCGACGTGATCTCACAAGACGCGGCGCGCAACGGTGACGGCCACGCGGGAACCTTTAGCGGCGTCTGGACAGCGGGCGAGACAACGGGCATGGCGCTCGGCGCGACGGTGCTGACAATTGTTCTCGCGGCGACCGGCTACATCGAGTCGACGGGCGCGTCATTCGGCTGGCAGTCGCCGACAGCGATCGCGGGAATCGTTGTGAGCTTCAGCGCTGTACCCGCCGCGCTCATTGCGCTCTCGCTGTGGTCGTTCTCGAGGTACCCGCTGCGACGGGCAGATGTTGAAGGAGACGCACGATGACACAGTTCGAGCAGGAACCGAGGGACATTCTCGCCCGATTGTCGACGCTTCGAGACGCTGACGCACCGACGCACGGCGGCCACGTTCTCTCGTACGTGTACGACTCCGGGCTGGCAGAGCTCGACGCCCTCGCGAGCGACGCTATGAAGCTCGTGCAGCCGGTCAACGGCCTCGACCCCACGACCTTTACGTCGGTTGCCGTTATGGAGGGCGAGGTCGTCGCATTCGCGCGCTCGCTGTTGCGTGGCGGTGACGATGTGGTCGGGTCGGTCACAACCGGCGGCACCGAAAGCTGCCTGCTCGCCGTCAAGACAGCGCGCGACAACTGGACGGGCACCGGCACCCCGAGACTTCTCGCCCCCGTCACCGTGCACGCCGCCTTTCAGAAGGCCGCCCACTACTTCGGGCTCGACCTCGACCTCGTGCCCGTGCTGCCATCGGGCGCCGTCTCTGCCGAGGCGCTCATCGAGCGCATGGGGGTGGATGTCGCGCTGGTCGTCGTCTCGGCGCCGAGCTACCCGCACGCCGCACTCGATCCGATCGCGCAGGTCGCAGCTGCGGCTGCCGAGTGGGGCATCGCCTGCCACGTCGACGCGTGCATTGGTGGGCTTGTTCTGCCTTTCTGGCCAGAGCTACCCGACTGGGATCTGCGCGTGCCCGGCGTGACTTCGATCAGCGCCGACCTTCACAAGTTTGGCTACGCGCCCAAGGGTGCCTCTGTGCTTCTGCAGCGCGGGCGCGATCGTCAGCGCTCGCAGTACTTCGCGACGACGCAGTGGCCGGGGTATCCGGTCGTTAATGCGACGATGCTCGGGTCGAAGTCGGCGGGTCCGCTCGCCGCGGCGTGGGCGATCATCCACGCGCTGGGTCGTGATGGATTCGCCGCGCTCGCCGCGTCGTGTGAGCGCTCCACGAACTCGCTCGTCACTCTCGTTGAGTCAATCGAGGGGCTGAGGGTTGTCGGTTCCCCCGTTGGACCGCTGCTCGCCGTCGCGACCGACGACTCGGTTGAGCCGGAGCGCCGCGTCGACCCGCACCACTGGGCCGATCAGGCGCGCGCCCACGGCTGGCTGCTGCAGTTGCAGCCCGGCCTCGCGCAGTCCGACGGCACAGTGTTGCCGCCGACAACGCACCTCACGATCACACCCGTGACCGAGGGGGTGCTGCCGCAACTCAGCGCCGCCCTTGTGCTGGCCGCCGACGAGGTGCGGGGCGAGCCGCCCGTGTCGCCCTCCGATGTGCTCGCCGCGTTGCCCGATGGCATGCTCGAGGGGCTCGGCGAGCTCGACTCTCAGACCGCGTTCGCTGTGCTCCAGGGCATCGGGCTCGTCTCCGCGGATGCCAGCCTGCCCGACCGAATGGCACCCTTCCTCGCGCTCATTGCCGCCCTGCCCGCGCCACTCACCGAGAGGCTGCTGACCGAGTTGCTCGCCCGGGTCGTTGAGCCGCGCGCCTAGCGCATCGGGGGTCGCGCGAAGTCGAGACCAGGTCGAGCGAAGTCGAGATTGCGCCGGTGTCTCGGCTTCGCTCGACCTGGTTTCGACAAGCTCAACCAGCGGTGGTGCTCGACATGGTTTCGACAAGCTCAACCAGCGAGGGGCAACTTAACCTGCACGAAATCCCGCAGCGCGATACTTGAGACATGTCTCCAGAAGAGTTGGGGAGCACGGGCACGCCACAAGCACAGCCCGCAGTTCCCGTCACAGTTTCGATCACCCGCACCGTCGACCCGGCCCGCATCCCCGAGGTCACCCACTGGGTGCAAAACGGCGTCAACCTCGCCAACCGCTACCCCGGTTTTCTCGGCTCCGGCTGGGTGCGGTCTGCAGAGAATTCCTGGCAGTGGCACATGCTGTACCGCTTCTCGAGCCAGCAACTGCTCGACGCGTGGGAGACCTCAGACGAACGGATGCGATGGCTCGCGACGGGCGAGAACCTCGTGCTCGAGCAGCGGGTCGAGCGGCGCACGGGCATCGAGGGCTGGTTCGATGCCCCGACGAAGGCACCCGCGCGCTGGAAGCAGGCGACGAGCATCTGGCTGGGATTCTTCCCGGTCAACCTCGTCTTTACGGTGGCCGCGACTTCCATTTTCCCGGGGTGGAATGATCTCGCGACAGCGCTCAAGGTGCTCATCACGACGCTCGTGCTGACGCCGATCATGGCCTACTGGGTGCTTCCGGCCGTGACGCGGGCACTCAAGCCCTGGTTGGCGCGGTAACGGTTTCGATACGGTCGCTGAGCGACCTACTCAACCACCGAGTCAGGCAGCGTGCTCGGCCTCGAACCGCTTTGCCTCGGTGCGCAGCGCTTCGACGACGAGTCGCACCGACGGACGCTCGGCGCGATCGGGCCGCATCAGTGCGCTGATGCGGCGAGTCGTGCGAACCCCGGTGAGCGGTCGCGTCACGAGCCCGTTCTCGTGGTCGCGTGTCGTGAAGCGCGGCAGGATCGCGATGCCGTGGCCCGCGGCGACGACCGCTTCTACGATTCCGTTGTCGAGAAACCGCTGGCCGATGCGCGCGGGGGAGCCGTTGATCGTCTCGATCTGCCTCAGGATACGGTCGTAGGGAAACCCGTCGGGCACCCCCACCCAGAGCTCGTCGATGAGGTCGCGGGGTGACAGCGACGCCTTGACGCTGAGCGGGTGGCCCTCGGGCAGCGCGACATCCAGCGGCTCCGTCATCAGCAGCACGACCGTGAGCCCGCGTTCCTTCCACGAGGGGAGCACGCCGGGCGAATCGGCGACGACGATGTCGAAGTCGGGGGTGAGGTCGGCGAAGTCAGGCATCAACGGGTCTTGGTCTGTGCACGCGAGTTCGAGGCCGGGAACGTCGGCGATCGCAGTGAGAAGTCCGGGCAGAAGCATCTGACCCGCGGTCGGAAACGTTGTGAGACTCACGGTTCCGGTTGGGGTTTGCTTGAAGTCGTTCCAGAGGGCGTCGGCGCGCTCGAGTGCGACGGCGACATCGGTCGCGGTCTGGGCGAGCATTCGCCCGGCGCCGGTGAGCAGAATGCCGCGGCCGTGGCGCTCGGTGAGCGCGATTCCTGCCTCGCGTTCGAGCACCTTGAGCTGCTGCGAAACCGCCGAAGCCGTGCGGTTTGTCGCCTTCGCAACGGCGGTGATTGAGCCGCGTTCCGCGAGCTCTCGAAGCAGTTCGAGTCGACGTACATCCATGTAGCCAGACTACACAGTTACATAAGAAACGTTAGCTTGTGCTACAAGGTTCTCGGGTGTGGAATGTACTCAGACCTTAGAGAAAGAACAACCCGCAATGACCATCGAACTCATCACCTTCACAGCCCTCGCACTCTTTGCCACGATCGCGACAGTCGTCGTAGTCGTCCGTGACGGATACCGTCGCGTTCCCACGCGCCGCTTCTAATAGCGACGCAGCCGCATCTGCTAGCGGCACACCTAAAAGCGCGATCCCCGCGCGAGCGCGAATGCGTGTTGGGGGTCGCGCTTTTGGGTTTAATTCAGCGTCGCTGATCGAGCGAAGTCGAGATCGGGCCGAGCGCAGCCGAGGCTCGGGAATCTCGGCTTTGCTCGATCTGGTCTCGAGAAGCTCGACCGGCGCGAGTTAGTTGACGCTCAGACCGAGCTTGCGACCGGCGAGCCCGCGCCCGCCGCGCGCGAGCTGCGCGGCCAGGGCACTGATTGCGACAGCGGCGGGATCCTGCGGGTTCGCCAGCACCACCGGGGTTCCGCTGTCGCCGCCGACACGCAGCGCAACGCTCAGCGGGATCGACGCGAGCACCGCGACCGGCTCCTCTGGCGTCGAGAGGCGAGCCGCGACATCCGCACCCCCGCCTGTTCCGAAGAGTTCGAGAATGCTGCCATCCGGCTGAACGAGCCCCGCCATGTTCTCGATCACTCCGATGACGCGCTGGCCGGTCTGGCGTGCGACGAGCGCGCTGCGTTCGGCAACACCGGCCGCGGCCTGCTGCGGTGTTGTCACAACGAGCACCTCGGCCTGCGGCAGCAGCTGGCCGATGGTGATCGCGACGTCGCCCGTTCCCGGCGGAAGATCGAGAAGCAGTATGTCGAGGTCACCGAAGAAAACGTCGGTGAGAAACTGCTGAATCGTGCGGTGCAGCATCGGCCCGCGCCACGAGACTGCGGTGTTCTCCTCGACGAACATACCGATCGAGATGACCTTCACCCCGTGCGCGACGGGCGGCAGAATCATCTCGCCAACCTGCGTCGGCTTGGCTCCCGCGATGCCGAGCACACCAGGAATCGAGAACCCAAAAACATCGGCGTCGAGAATGCCGACGCGCAGACCCGTTGCCGCGAGCGCGACCCCGAGGTTGGCGGTGAGCGTCGACTTGCCGACGCCGCCTTTTCCGCTCGTCACGGCGATGATGCGCGTGAGCGAATCGGCGCCGAACTGCGACGCCTTCGGCCGCCCGCCGCGCAGCTTGAGCGTGAGTGCATCGCGCTCTTCGCGGGTCATCACGCCGACATCCACAACAACAGAACCAATACCCGGGGTGGATGTCGCGGCCGCCCGCACGTCGCGCTCGATCGTGTCGGCTGCCGGGCACCCGACAATCGTCAGCTTGAGCTCGATGTGAGCGGCATCGCCGTCGACCCGAACCTCGCCCACCATGTCGAGCTCTGTGATGGGGCGGCGAAGCTCGGGGTCGATGACACGCGAGAGTGCGGCCCTGACCGCCGACTCACTCACGTTTGTCGGTGTCCTCGGCCGGCTTCTCGAGTTCGGCAAGCAGTGATCGCAGCTCGGCCTTGATGAAGTCCTTGCTCGGGATGTCGCGCATCGCGAGGCGAAGGGCGACGACCTCGCGCGCGAGGTACTCGGTGTCATTGAGGTTGCGTTCGGCGCGCTGGCGATCCTGCTCGATCTGCACGCGGTCGCGGTCTTCCTGACGGTTCTGCGCGAGAAGCAGAAGCGGGGTTCCGGCCGAGGCCTGCACCGAGAGGGCGAGGGTCAGAACCGTAAAGCCCTGGGCAACAGAGTCGATCTTGGGCCAGTCGTCGGGCGCGAGGATCGTGTAGGTGAGCCAGATCGCGACAAAGATGAGCAGGCCGAAGAGAAACCCGGGGGTTCCCATGCCGCGAGCGATGCCCTCTGTGAAGCGGCCGAAGCGGTCTTGCCCGCTGCCGCGCAGGCGAAACGAGGTGCGAAGGCCCTTGGGGGAGTCGAGGCGAACGTCGGCGCGTGTCGAGCGGTTAGCGCGTGCCATGCGGTGTCCTCCTCTTTACGGGAATAGCGGCGGTCGAAGTGGTTACTTTCTCGGTTTCCGAGTCGGTACTTCGCCAGTCATCGGGAAGCAGGTAGTCGAGGACATCGTCAATTGTCACCACCCCGACAAGTCGGTTGTTCTCGTCAACAACGGGAACCGAGACGAGGTTATAGCTCGCGAGGATGCGCGAGACCTCCGCCGCGCTCGCGTCGGCGCGAACCGGTTCGAGCGACTGGTCGAGAAGTGTGCCGAGGCGCTCGTTCGGCGGGTACCGCAGCATGCGCTGAAAATGCACCATGCCGAGAAAACGGCCCGTCGGCGGCTCGTACGGGGGGAGCGTGACGCAGATCGCCGCGCCGAGTGCCGGGGCGAGTTCGTGGCGTCGGATGAGCGCGAGGCCCTCTGCCACCGTCGCGTCGGCCGAGACGATGATCGGTTCTGTGGTCATCAGGCCACCCGCCGTGTCGGGCGCATAGGCGAGCAGGAAGCGCACGTCTTCTGCTTCTTCCGGCTCCATCAGGTCGAGCAGGGTCTCGCCGCGCTCGTCGGTGAGGGCCGCGATGAGGTCGGCCGCGTCGTCGGGCTGCATCTGGTCGAGCACGTCGGCTGCACGGTCGTCGTCGAGCTGGTTGAGAATGTCGACCTGTTCGCTCTCGGGCATCTCTTCGAGAACGTCGGCGAGGCGGTCGTCACTGAGCTCTTCTGCGACCTCGAGCATGCGCTGCTCTGGCAGGTCGAGCATGGCGTTGGCGAGGTCGGCGGGAAGCAGATCGGCGTAGCTCGCAACGAGTTGCGTTGCCGACTGGGCTTCGCCCTTTGCGGCCTTCTCCTCGCGGATGTCGCTCCACTTGACGAAGGCAGTTGCACCCTTCGCGAAGGGTGAAGAGCTGGTCTTTGGACGACGGCAGAAGAGTTGCGAGACTTCCCATTCGCCGAGGCCCGTCTCTTCGACGGCGACATCTTCGATCGTGGCAGAGCCAGAGCCGTCGCGCAGGGTGACCTTGCGGCCGATGAGCTCGGCGATGATGCGAACCTCACCACCGCGCTGCTCGAAACGGCGCAGGTTGATGAGGCCGGTTGTGATGATCTGGCCGGAGCCGATGCTCGTGATTCGGCCGATCGACAGGAAGACATTGCGCTTGCCGGGAACCTCGACGATAAAACCGACGACGCGGGGCGCATCGCTCGTGCGGAAGACAACGAGTACGTCGCGAACCTTGCCGACCTTGTCGCCGTTGGGGTCGAAAACGGAGCACCCGGCCAGGCGGGCAGCAAAAACGCGTGTGGTGCTCACAGCTAAAACCCTACCGCCGGAGTGGAAGAATGGCTGTCGTGAGCAATCAGAGTCCGCTGGGTCGTGCCAAGCAACAGCCATCCCTACCGAAGGGCGACGTTCTCGGCACCTACGAGACGTACCTCGAGGCGCAGCGCATCGTCGATCGGCTCTCAAAAGCCGACCTCGATGTGAAGCAGCTGTCAATCGTGGGCAACGACCTCAAGACCGTCGAGCGCGTCACTGGAAAACTCACGACACTGCGCGCCGCACTCGCAGGCACGGCAACGGGAGCCTGGCTCGGCATCTTCGTCGGTCTCGTGTTCTTCATCTTCTCGGCTGAACCCAACTTCGCTTTCGTGTTCGCGGCGACCCTCATCGGTGCAGGGTTCGGAATGCTCTTTGGAGTCTTCACCTTCTCGGCGAACCGCAAGCGCCGCGACTTCACGTCTACCCACCAGGTGCTCGCGAGCAACTACCAGGTGATCGTTGACCCGTCGCTCACTGCGCAGGCCAACGAGGTGCTGGCGCGGCCGGAGCCCGCTAAAAGCTAGTAGCGAGTCTCGTGCGGCACCACGACGATCTGCACGTCGTCCGCGTAGATAACGCGACCCGGATCGTCTGAGCGCGACTCGACCCAAGCCACCCCGTACTTGGCGAGCAGGTCAAGGTATCCCTCGACCATGTGCGTGAGGTGGGTCGCCGACAGCCGAAACCACGCCGCGGCTGCGGGGTTCAACGTGCGGTCGTACACGTCGGGATGCGTGACCGACGGGTTGGCGTATGCGTCATTACCCGCGTCGTTCGCGCGGCGGAGCCAGGCGGCATCCACGTTACTCAGCACGCCGTCGCTCGCCAGACCGTTAGCGAGCGCGAAGACACCAGGAAACGTGCCCCGTGCGTTTGCGCTTGCCGCGTGGAATCTGACAAAGGTCACTAGCGCGCGAGCCACGCCTCAACGTCTGCGATGGTGCGGGGGATGCCGACCGAGAGGTTCTCGGCGCCCGACTCTGTGACGAGGATATTGTCTTCGATGCGCACGCCGATGCCACGGAACTCAGCGGGCACGGTCAGATCGTCGGGCTGGAAGTAGAGCCCGGGCTCGATCGTAAAGACCATTCCCGCTTCGAGCACGCCGTCGAGGTAGAGGTCACGTCTGGCCTGCGCGCAGTCGTGAACGTCGATGCCGAGGTGGTGGCTGGTTCCGTGAACCATGTAGCGGCGGTGGTACTGGTGTTCCGGCTCCAGCGATTCGGCGGCCGAGACGGGCAGCAGGTCCCATTCGGCAGTGCGCTCCGCAATGACGCGCATGGCCTCCGCGTGGATTTCACGAAAGCGGATGCCGGGCTTCACGATGGCAAAAGCCGCGTCCGCTGCATCCAATACCGCCTGGTAGATGCGCGCCTGCACGGGAGTGAACGTGCCCGAGATGGGCAGCGTGCGGGTGATGTCGGCCGTGTAGAGGCTCTCAAGTTCGATGCCCGCGTCGAGCAGGATGAGGTCGCCGCGCACAACCGGGCCGTCGTTGCGGGTCCAGTGCAGGATGCAGGCGTGCGGGCCGGATGCGGCGATGGTGTCGTAGCCAACGGCGTTGCCTTCGGCGCGCGCGCGGCGGTTGAAGGTTCCTTCGACGAGACGTTCGCCGCGGTTGTGGGCGATGATCTGCGGCAGGTCGGCGATGACGTCGTCGAAGCCCTGCTTCGTGGCATTCACGGCGGCGCGCATCTCGGCGACCTCGTACGCGTCTTTGACGAGACGCAGCTCGCTGAGGTCGCGGGCGAGCTCGGTGTCGCCGTCGTTGTCCAGCGCTTCGGAGTCTGCGGCGAGCAAGCGGCGCCCGTCGACCTGGTCGGTTGTGTCGCGGTCGCCGTCGCGCAGAATCAGCGTGTTTGCATCGACGGAATCGAGCACATCGGCAAAGGAGTCGAGGTTTGCCGTGAGCAGGCCGAGGTCGGCGGCGACGTGGGCGAGGGAGGGCCGAGGGCCGGTCCAGAATTCGCCGATCTCGGGGTTGGCGTAGAACTCGTCGGAGTCGCGGCCCGCGGCCTCCCTGAAGTACAGGGTCGCGACATGCCCGACGGCCGAAGGCTCGAGAACGAGAACACTTCCGGCGACAGCATCGGCACCCCAGCCGGTCAGGTGGGCGAAGGCGGAGTGCGCGCGGTAGGGGTAGTCCGTGTCGTTCGATCGAACCTTCGCGGCGCCGGCGGGAACAATGAGCCGCTTGCCCGGGTGCATCGCCGAAAGCGCAGAGCGCCGGGATGCCGCGAACTCAGCCTGCGCGCGCGGGGTGGGAGTCTCATCGGGCCGCTCCGCCCAGTTTCCGGAGATGTACTCGCGAAACGACTCAGACACGGGAGTCGTCGATCGGTTGGAGGTCGCGCGGGGAGCTTTTACGTCTTTCGCCATGACCCCAGTCTACGAGCGGTTGTAGGCGGGTGCTCCGGGAATTGCAGCCGCGGGGCGGGCCGTCACGCCGATGTGGGCAAAAGCCGACACGGGGGCTGGGATCTCGTCGAGGGGCTCGAACAGATCGTCGGAATCTTCAGGAAACATCAAACACCTCCACCGATTTCTCCCCCTAAAGAGGGGGCATGCGCTCACTATGGCAGCGATCGAGCGGATCGTCTATCCGCAACCCTGAAGTTTTGGTAACGAAATGGTGAAGACTTCTCGTTAGCCCGCCGGCGACAGCTGAACGATCACGGGACGGTGGTCGCTTCCGTACTTGTCGTGAGTCTCGACGACGCGCATGCCCGTGACGCGCCAGTTGGGGGTCTGCATCACGTGGTCGATCGGTGATCCGGCGAGGGCGGGAATCGAAGTGGGCCACGTTCCGACAGCCGCGTTGTTGCTCGCGTCGGCGGAGTCGATGCACTCGCCGACGGTCGCGCCGTCGGCGGTTGCGAGCCCCGAGAAGTGGTCGATCGTCGCGTTGAAATCGCCGGCCATGATGACGTTGTCGCCCTGGCACGCGTCGCGCACCCACCCGAGGTCGGCCCGCCAGTTGCGCATCTCTCCTGGGATGGGCGCGACGGAGTGCACGGCGATGATCGTCGGCCCCGCGCCATCCACCGGGGTAGCGACAACGCTCGGCAGTGTCGACGTCGTGCGGGTCGAATTATTGAACGTGTAGGCGCCGAGGTCTTCGCTCACGAGCAGGCTCGTCGAGCGGGCCTTTGACACAACGTCGTACGCGTAGGTGAGCGATTGCATGGGCGACCCGGCAGCGCGCATTGCCCGGGCGACCTCGACCGAAAGCTCTTCGGTCGTTTCGGGAAGCACAACAACGTCGGCGCCCGCCTCGAGCGCGAGCTCGGCGATGGCCTCTGCGCCGGGAGCGTCGCCGAGTGTGTTCCAGGTCAGAACCGTCACGTCGCTGTCGCCGGACGTCTCAAATGACGTGTCGCCGATTCCGCGGCTCGCGATCACCGCTCCGTTGATCAACACAAAGACAAGAAAAATCAGGGCGATGGATGACGCGAACCGCCGTGCACGCGGCGCGGCGAGCGCGACAAGAAAGAAGGCAAGCACAACAACAATTGCCGCGACAACCGCCGTTCCGCGCAGCGAGACCAACTGCGCGACCCCCGCCTGGGTCTGCAAACGGAAGAGCTGCGGCCACGCGAAAATGAGCAGCGCGACCGAGAGCCCAACGAGGAGGGCTGCGGCGAGGAGACGGCGAAACATAACCGTGTGAGCTTAGACGACGGCCACCCGGGAAACTCCTGCGCGCGACCGCGTGGGTACGATTGATGGATGCCCGATCGCGCGATAGACCTGCACACCCACAGCAGCGTGTCGGACGGCACCGAAACCCCGACTCAGCTCGTGCGAGCGGCCGTCGCTTCCAATCTCGGCGCTCTTGCGATAACCGACCACGATTCGACCGCCGGCTGGCAGGAAGCCTTCACCGCGGCGGAGGGCACCGGGCTCACCGTCATTCCGGGCATGGAACTCAGCACCAACTACGGGCCGGCGAGCGTGCACATGCTCGCCTATCTCTTTGACCCGTCGAATGGCGACATCATTTCTGAGACCGCGCGCATTCGCGATGGGCGCCTGCATCGCGCGGAACGCATCGTCGAGAAGATTGCCGCCGACTACGACCTCACCTGGGCCGACGTGCTCGCGCAGTCCGTCGACGGCGGAACCCTCGGTCGCCCGCACATTGCCGACGCCCTCGTCGCGAAGGGCCATGTCGCCAACCGTTCTGCCGCGTTCGAGAGCATTCTGCACTGGCGCGGCGGCTACTACGAGAAGTACTACGCGCCCTCGCCGCTCGAGGGCGTTCGTATGATCGTCGCCGCCGGGGGAGTGCCAGTGCTCGCTCACCCCGCGACGCACGGCAAATACCGATCGATGGATGACGCGGTGATCAAGCAGCTCGTCGACGAGGGGCTCTTCGGGCTTGAGGTCTACCACCGCGACAACACCGACGACGGCAAGCTCTGGCTGCTTGACGTCGCCAAGCGGTTCGGTCTCGCGGTCACCGGGTCGAGCGACTACCACGGCCTCGGCAAGCCCAACCGGCTCGCAGAGAACACAACGAGCCCCGAGGTGCTCGAGCGCCTCATCGCAGCGGGCACTGGCTCGAAGCCCTTTGTTGGTTGAGCGCTGGGTTGAGTGGGCGCGCCAGCGCCGTATCGAAACCGGGGCGCGCCAGCGCCGTATCGAAACCTGAGCGTAAGAGTCGACCGAGATCACACCGTTACCGAACTATGCTCGGGATCATCCTCACGGATGATGCCGCTGTAATTTCGCGCACCTAGCCTGATGGTGCGCTCGCAACCGGGTGCTCCTCTCGAGAAAGCTTGCAGTTATGCCTCGTTCTCCCCGCATCGCAGCCCTGGCCGTCGTCGTAGCACTGTCGCTCGTCGCCGCGCAGCCCGCATTCGCTGAAAGTGACTTTGGCAACCCGTTTCACTCTCCGACGACGACGACGTCGGGCGACACCGTGATCTTCGCCGGAACGGCAACGAGCAAGGGAGTAGAGCTCTTCCGCACCGACGGCACCGATGCTGGCACTCGTCTGGTGAAAGACATCTTTCCCGGAGCGCAGACGTCGATAGACAGCTCGTGGAAAGAGATGAACGACCCGACGTTCGTTACCCTCGGCGACCTCACCTTCTTCGTCGCCCGCGACACGACCGGCTCGCAGCTGTGGGTGACCGACGGAACGGCCGCGGGAACCGTTCGTCTCACCTCTGAGATTGTGTCGAGCTACGGCGCGTTCCCGCACGATCTTGTTGTCTTCGATGGCGAGTTGTACTTCTCGGCGTCGAGCAAGACCTCGGGAGACGAACTCTGGCGCAGCGACGGAACCGTGGCGGGCACAAAGGTGGCCTTCGACCTGGCGCCCGGCGCGACGTCAAAGGGCTCGCCGCACAGCTCTCACCCCGACAGCCTCGCGGTCGTCGGCGACAAACTCTTTTTTGTGACGGCGTCAGCTTCAGGGGCGAACAAGGTCGTCGCAACCGACGGCACGTCGATCACTAACGAGGTTCCGCTACCGAAGACCGCCAATTATCAAGGGGAGACAGCGGTCGCCCACAATGGCGAGTACGCGTTCCTCGGCGGCAGCGCGATCTGGCTATCGGATGGCACAGTCGCGGGAACGCGCGCGCCAGTGGGCTATGTGGCGGCGCGATACTCCTCGCCCCTCATTTCGTTCGCGGGCGAGCTGTACTACTTCGGCTTCGCGACAAACGGATACGTGCTCAGCAAGCTGTCGGGCAACACGATAAAGAAAGTCTCGACTCTTCCCGTTTCTCGAATGATCGTTGCCGATGGCACGCTGTGGTTCTCGGCTTTCGACAAAAAGCCAAGGATGAACTCGTTGTGGACGACCGCGGGCGCAGATTCGCTGCCCGTAAAGGTCGCGGATCTCGCCAAGGGCTATGAGCCGTACATCTTTGACTCGGCTCCGATTTTTGCAAACGGCGCGCTGTACATCGCGATCGAAGACAAGGTCTTTCGATCGGATGGAACTCCGGACGGCACCTCGCTCGTCGCCGACCTTGGCCTGTCGAAAGACACAGGGCACGTGGATGTCGCGGCTCTCACGAACGGCACGCTCGTGTTGACGGCCGTCGATCGTTCCGGTCGCGGCACGATGTGGCTGAGCAACGGCACGCAAGCAGGAACCTATAAGCGCCTGCCGCAGAGCACTTTCACCAGTGCCGCAACGCCGCTCGTGACCGGCAGCGCCATCTCGGGCAACACGCTCGCGGGCACCGTCGGAAAGTGGTCACCGGCTGGCGCCACCTACTTATACCAGTGGAAGGCCGACGGCGTCGCAATCCCGGGCGCGACGGCGAAGACCTTTACGGTCACGACCGAGACGGTTGGCGCGAAGGTAACCCTCACGGTGACCGGGTCGAAGCCTGGCTTCAAGAGTCTCGCGAAAGTATCGGGGGTGAAAACCGTCGTGAGCGCGTTTGATGTGGCGCCGGTTCCAACGATCAGCGGCACCGTCGCGGCGGGTAAGTACCTCACAGCGGTTCCCGGAGCGTGGTCGCCGTCAGCGACGTTTACCTACCAGTGGTACGCGAACGGCAAGGCGATAAAAGGCAAGTCGACCTCGGTCAGGTACAAGCTCACGTCGACCTCTGCACTCAAGTCGATAACCGTGCGCGTGACAGCCAAAAAGAGCGGGTACGCGACGACTTCGCGCACGAGCGCACCCGCAGGTACGCTCGCGCGTTAGTAGTACTAGTTACGCAGCGGGAGGCGTCTGGCCGGGAGCGCCGGCGCCACCGCGACGCGTACGTGTACGGCGACGACGGGTCGGCGCGGTGCCATCGTGGGTTCCGCCGCCTTCGGCGCTCTCGCGCTTGACGTCGGTGCCGTGACCGGCCTGACCCGAGGGTGCTGTGCGCTGGCGGGGAGGGCGTGAGCCGCCGCCGTCACGGGAGCCGCCCTGTGACGAGCGACCGCCATCGCGGCCACCGGTCTTGGGAGCCGACGACTCACGGGCAGCCGCGGGGGGAGCGCCGGGGAGGCGTCCCTTTGTGCCCGCGGGGATATCGAGGTCTTCGAATAGGTGCGGGCTCGACGAGTAGGTTTCCGTCGGCTCCGGGATGCCCATGTCGAGAGCCTTGTTGATGTGGCCCCACTTGTGCATGTCGTCCCAGTCGACGAACGTGACGGCGATACCGGTCTTGCCAGCGCGGCCGGTGCGGCCAGCGCGGTGCAGGTAGGTGTCGTGGTCGTCGGGGATTGTGTGGTTGATGACGTGCGTCACATCGTTGACGTCAATACCGCGAGCCGCGACATCCGTTGCGATGAGAATGTCTTTTTTGCCAGCCTTGAAGGCGGCCATTGCGCGCTCGCGTTGTTCCTGGTTGAGGTCACCGTGAACGGCTGCGGCGTTGAAGCCACGGTCGTTGAGTTCTTCGACAAGCTTCGCTGCCGCACGCTTCGTGCGGGTGAAGATGACTGTCTTGCCGCGACCCTCTGCCTGCAGAATGCGGGCGATGACCTCGTCTTTGTCGAGCGAGTGCGCGCGGTAGACGACGTGCTTGATGTTCGCCTGCGTGAGTCCCTCGTTGGGGTCGGTCGCGCGAATGTGAATCGGCTTGTTCATAAAGCGACGAGCGAGGGCCACGATCGGGCCGGGCATCGTTGCCGAGAACAGCATGGTGTGACGCGTCGGGGGAGTCTGCGCGAAGAGCTTCTCGATGTCGGAGAGAAATCCGAGGTCGAGCATCTTGTCGGCCTCGTCGAGAACCATGACCTTGATGTTCTTGAGCGAGAGCAGTCGCTGCGAAGCGAGGTCGAGGAGACGACCGGGCGTTCCGACGATGACCTGCGCGCCAGACTTGATCTGCTCGACCTGCCCTTCGTAGGCCTTGCCGCCGTAGATGGCTGCGACGATCGTGTCGCGGTTCGACGACGCGAGGGTGAGGTCTTCTGCGACCTGCACGCACAGCTCGCGGGTCGGCACAACAACGAGTGCCTGAACGCCGGGCTCTGGGTTGAGGCCGAGTGACTGCAGAAGCGGGAGTCCGAAGCCGAGGGTCTTACCCGTTCCGGTCTTGGCCTGTCCGATGATGTCTTGGCCAGCGAGTCCCATAGGGATCGTCTGCGTCTGGATGGGGAACGGCTCGACGATGCCCTTTGTGGCGAGTGCGTCGACCATGTCCTGGTCAATATTGAGTTCAGCGAAAGTCAAAAGAAGTGGCCCTGTCAGATAAGCGGGATGCGCCCGCTTTGTCCTGGGGCGCACATGCCCCCGCCAGAAATGGGGGGCAGGACGTTCAGTTTAGCCGTACGAGGTCACAATTCACCGTTAGGCTGTCGCAGTGGTCAATTGGTTTCCGTTCAAGCGTCGACGCAAGCCGTCGGCAGCGCCCAAGCTCAGGGCGCGTACCGACTCCGATAACCTCACCCGAGTCGACCTCGGTGAACTGACTCCCGACCTGCCGACTTTTCTCGGCCGCGCCGCCTACGCGCAGCTCGTGATCTTCGAGGGACTCAGCGAAGCCGTGAGCTCTGCACCCTCGGCTGACGCCAAACACGTGCTCGGACGGGTAGCTGCGCTGTCGCTCGAGAAGCACCGCGCCCTCACCGCCGAGATCGAGAAAATCGGCCTCGAGCCCGGTGCGGTTATGCAGCCATTTGCTCCGTCGATGGACGCCTTTCGCGCCTCGACGCTTGGAACCGACTGGTTCGAGGCGCTCGTCACGAGTCACATCACCGCCGGATTCCTCGATGAATTCTTTGTTCGCCTCGCCGGTGGGCTTCCCGCAGATGTCACAGCTCGCGTGACGGCGGCCCTTCAGGCCAACGCCGGTGCGCCAGAGGTAGCCGGTCTGCTCCGCGAGGCAATCGACGAGAACCCGAAGCTTGCGAGCCGCCTCGCCCTGTGGGGCAGAAGGCTGCTCGGCGACACAATGCTCGTCGCGCGGGGTTCGCTCGTTGCATCCACAAATTCCGCTTCTGATGAAGCGCGCATCGAGCCGGTTTTCACTGAACTCGTTGCAGCCCACACGCGTCGTATGGACGCGCTCGGGCTCACGGCGTAAGCGCCGGCTGCTTAGGCGCGGCCGCCAGAGAGCTTGCCGAGCAGTTCGCGGTCGTGCTCGCGACGCTTGCGCGGAAGGTTGGCTCCGACGACGAGTGCGACGATCGGTCCGGCGAGCAGCGATGCGACCCAGATCCAGGTGCCGTCGAACTGCCAGTTGAGCACCCAGAGCAGGCCAACCCAGACGAACGCCGAAACGGCGGCGCTGATCGATGGAAGCAGCGCTGCGCCGTAGGTCTCACGACCACGCAGCAGGTAGCGCAGAATCGTGCCGACCGATGCCGAGATCAGAACGACGAAGAGAAGCTCCATGGGTTAGGCCACAAAGCCGACGCGACGGGTCGACTCTGAGCCGACCTCGAGGTACGCGAACGACGCGACGGGAACGATGTAGACCAGTCCCTTGTTGTCGACGAGCTTGAAGTACGAAGCTCCCTTGTCGAGTGCCGAGGCAACAATCTGCTCGACCTCCGCAGCCGTCTGCGACGACTCGAAGCTGATTTCCCGGGGGCTGTTGGCGATACCGATGCGAATGTCCACGAGGAAAGATTACGACACCGAATGGATGTCGCGACTCCACGTTCACTCGTGGCATAACTGTCTGTGGCTGCCGATAGTGTTTCGGCCATGGCAATCAAGGGGTTTTCGACGGCGTCAACGTCGCCCTCCCGGCCAATAGCGCTCGACGAATCTCAGCGCGCGGTTCTTGATTTGGCGCTCGAGCGTTCGGCCGCCGTCCTCGGCGCTCCTGGGTCGGGCAAGACGTCGACTCTCATCGAGCTCGTCGCCTCGCGCGTTCTCGAGCACGGCTTCGCGCCAGAAGAAGTGATCGCGCTCACACCCAGTCGCGCCTCTGCGACTCGCCTGCGTGACGCACTCGCCCTGCGGCTCTCTGTGCCGACAAACGGCCCGCTCGCGCGTACAGTCAACTCTCTCGCCTTCGAGATTGTCACCGAAGCGGCACGCGAAGCGGAGGCCCCGCTGCCGCGACTCGTTACGGGTGGCGATCAAGACGCCGACATCAGCCAGCTTCTCGATGGGCACATTGACGAAGGAACGGGGCCGGTGTGGCCCGAGATTCTCGGGCCCGATGTGCGGCGACTGCGCGGTTTTCGCAGCGAATTGCGCGAGCTGATGTCTCGAGCCACCGAATATGGCGTGAGCCCCGCGATGTTGCGCTCGTACGGTCACTCGACCGGGCACGCCGAGTGGGTGGCCGCCGCCGATTTTCTCGACGAGTACTACGACGTTGTCACGGCATCTCGACCCAACCAGCTCGACTCCGCCGAGCTCATCAGGTTCGCCGTCGCGGCTCTCGATCCAGTTTCCGGGTTTGTCAGTGAGCGCGTCGCGCGGTTGCGGCTCATTGTCGTTGACGACCTGCAGGAGGCAACGGAATCGACCCTCGCCCTACTTCGTGCCTTCGCCGCGCGCGGCGTCGCTATCGTCGCTTTCGGTGACCCGGATGTCGCGGCCAATGCCTTCCGTGGCGGCGAGCCCGACGCTCTGGGCAGGCTGTCCAGCGTGCTCGCGGTGCCCGGTCTCAGCTCGCACGTGTTGAGCACCGTGCATCGGCACGGCTCCGCGCTTCGCGAGTTCACGACTCGTGTCACCCAGCGCATCGGCACGGCGGCTGCCGGTGCCCAGCGCGCCGCGATCGCGGTCGAGAAGCACTCTGCGGTGCCCGCGGTTGTCGCGGTCGAGGCCCCAACGCCGGGTCGCACCTGGGCATCCATCGCTCGCCTGTTGCGCGAGCACCACCTCAGCGGGGGTGTGCCCTTCAGCCGCATGGCGGTCGTTGTGCGCTCTGGGGCGCAGGTGCCCGCTGCGGCGCGTGCGCTCGCTCTCGCCGAGGTGCCGAGCCGCACGGCGGTCGGTGGCCGGGCATTGCGCGACGATCACGCCGCACGCGCACTGCTGCTTGTTGTCGACGTCGGAACGGGCCGCAGCGCCCTCAACCCAGAGGTCGCCGTCGAGATACTCTCTGGCCCGTTTGGTGGCCTCGACCGGCTTGCCCTCCGCAGACTGCGGCTCGCGCTGCGCGGCGAAGAACTCGCGGGCGACGGCAACCGATCGAGCGACGAACTCATCGTCGAGGCGCTCGCGGCTCCCGGCCGGTTCGCGACGATCGATCACCGCGTCGCGCGCAACGCGGAACGTGTCGCGTCGTTGCTCGCCGCCGTCGGTGAGAGCGCCGAGCAGGGCGCAACAATCGAAGAGTTGCTCTGGCTCGTCTGGGAGCGCAGCGGTCTCGCGAAGGAGTGGTTTGCCCAGGCCCTCGGAACGGGCATCGTCGCAGACGAGGTCAACCGTCATCTCGACGGAATCGTTTCGTTGTTTACTGCGGCAAAGCGATTTGTCGAGCGCGAGCCCGGTTCTGCGGCGAACGTGTTTCTCGCAAATGTTCTCGATGCAGAGGTGCCAGAAGACACACTCTCGCCGCAACCCGCCGCCGACACCGTTTTTGTGACGACCGCTCCCGGCGTCGTGGGTCTCGAGTTCGACGTTGTTGTTGTCGCCGGTGTTCAAGAGGGCGCGTGGCCCAACCTGCGGCTGCGTGGCTCGCTGCTCAACCCTCAGGAGCTTGTGCGCGTCGCGACGGGCGTAGAAGCGGGTGTCGTCAACGAGCGCAAACAGGTGCTGAGCGATGAGCTGCGGATGTTCGCGCTCGCTGTGTCGCGTGCGACGACCCAGGTGATTGTCGCCGCGGTCGCCAACGAAGACGAGGCACGCAGCGTGTTCTTCAGCCTGCTGCCGCCCGACGCGACGATTGCCGACATCGGTTCGCAGACGCCCCTCTCGCTGCGCGGAATCACCGGTCGACTGCGGCGCGAGCTCGTCGGGCGTGCGCGCACCGGCCGTGAGTCAGAGGCCGCGGCGTCGGCGCTCGCGAGGCTCGCTGCAGAACAGGTTCCGGGCGCCAACCCGCTCGAGTGGCACGGCCTTCTCGCGCCCTCGACAGAAGATCCGCTGTTCGGCGACGAAGAGACGGTACCCGTGTCGCCTTCGCAGCTCGCGAAATTCGAAGACAGTCCTCTCGACTGGTTTGTCGAGTCGATCTCGGGCAGTGAGCCCAACACCGCGATGGCGATCGGCACGATTGTGCACTGGGCGATGGAGACAGCAGAAGAACCCTCGCTCGACGCGCTGTGGGGCGCTATCGAGGGCCGCTGGAAAGAGCTCGAATTCGAGGCCCCATGGCTCGCCGAGCACCAGAAACGCGCGACGCGCATACTCGCGGCCGGTGTCGCTGAGTACCTCGCCGACTTTGTGCACGACGGTAAAACGCTCGTCGGCGCCGAGAGTCGCTTCGCCCTCGACATCGGGCGAGCGCGCGTCAACGGATCGATCGACAGGGTCGAGCGGGCGAGCGACGGCAGCGTTGTCATCGTCGACCTCAAGACGGGCAAGCCGACAACGCGCCAGGCCGAGATCGACGAGCACCCGCAACTGGGTGCCTACCAGCTTGCCTACGCAGAGGGTGTTCTCGACGAGTTTCTCTCTGAGTTCGGCGAGCACGCGTCGGGCGGCGCGAAGCTGCTCTTTGTGAAGTCGGGCGTGAAGTCAAAGCTCTACCGTGAGGCAGTTCAGGCGCCGCTCGACACCGAGGGGCTCGAGCTGTTCCGTAGCCGCATTCGCGAGGCGGCGGCCGACATGGCGAGCGCACATTTTCACGGGCTCCTCGAGCTCGAGGGCTGGGGCAACGGAAACCCGAGCCGCAAGCTGCACAGGGTAAGGAGCGTCTCGAGTGACTGACCCGACATTCGTCAGCGCCTACGACATCGCCGACGCGCTCGGCCTTCCGCGCCCCACCGACCAGCAGCGTGCAGTCATCGAGGCGCCGCTCGAACCGGCGCTGGTGATCGCGGGCGCCGGCAGCGGCAAGACCGAAACGATGGCCAACCGGGTGCTGTGGCTTCTCGCCAACGGCCTCGTGGGTGCCGGAGAGATTCTCGGCCTCACCTTCACCCGCAAGGCTGCCGGCGAGCTCGCGGCGCGCATTCGCGAGCGCATCGCTCAGCTCGCCGAGGCCGGTCTTGTGGCAGAGGGATACGACGAGTTCGATCCGCCCGTTGTCGCAACGTACAACTCGTTCGCCAACACGATCTACCGCGACAACGCGGTGCTGCTCGGGCGCGAGAGCGATGGCGCGGTTCTCGGTGAGGCTTCCGCGTGGCAACTCGCGCGCTCGCTCGTGATCCGCAGCGCCGACGACCGCCTGCCCGACCTGGAGAAGAACGTCGACGTTATAACGAAGGCCGTGCTCTCGCTCAGCCACGCCTTGAGTGAGAACGTCGCCGACCCGGCAGCGGTTCGCGCGATGGCCGAAGAGTTCGGTGCGCTCGCCGAGCTTCCGAGCGGCGACCGCTACGAACGAGCCGACGCCGTGAACCTGGCGCGCTCGATCGGCGGTCTTCCGGTGCTCATCGAGCTCGCCGAGCAATTTGCGCTCGTCAAAGCCCGCCGCGGATTCGTCGAGTACTCCGACCAGGTCGCCCTCGCTCTCGAGATCGTGCGAACGATACCGGCAGTGACGACCGACTTTCGCGATCGCTACAAGGTCGTTCTCCTCGACGAGTACCAAGACACCTCGGTTGTGCAAACGTGGTTGCTCAGCGAGCTTTTCGGCGGGCACCCGGTTATGGCCGTCGGCGATCCCAATCAATCGATTTATGGATGGCGCGGCGCAAGTGCCGCAAACCTCGAGCAGTTCGCCACGCAGTTTGGTGGCGGCCGCGTGCACGAGTTCGCGCTCACAACAAGCTGGCGCAACGGCGAGCGGATTCTCGACATCGCCAACGCCCTCGTCGAGCCGCTCGTAGCCGAAACCCGAGTGAGCGTCGAACGCCTCGTTGCGAGTGCGACGGCAAGCGACATCCCGGTCGATGTGATTGTCGAAGAGACGTTGCCAGAAGAGGCGCTTGCGGCGGCGGTCTGGCTCAAACAGCGACTCGTGCCCAACGACAAGGGAGTGCCGCCCACGGCCGCGATGCTCTTTCGCACGCGGTCGACGCAGCGATTCTTCATCGAGGCGCTGCGCGAGAAAGACGTGCCATTCCACGTGCTGGGCATTGGTGGCCTGATGGCCGAGCCCGAGATCGCCGACCTCGTGAGCGCCCTGAGCGTTGTCAACGACCCGACAGCGGGCAGCGAACTCGTGCGTCTGCTCGCCGGTTCGCGGTGGCGCATCGGAGTGCGAGACCTCAAGGTGCTCAGCCGTGTCGCGTCGTGGCTGCGAGACCGCAACTACGCGCACCAGCCGCTCGACGCAGACGTGCGCGAAAAGATGCGCTCTTCTGTCGCGGAGGGCGAGGGTGGCTCGCTCATCGACGCTCTCGACTTTGTCGCGACGGCGCGCGAGGGGCACGTTGTGCTCGAGACCTTCAGCGAGATCGGTCTCACCCGGCTGCGCGAGGCTGGGCGACTCTTCGCGCGACTGCGAGCTCGCTCCGGCCTCGAACTTCTCGACTTCGTGACTTTCGTCGAGCAGGAGATGCTTCTCGACATCGAGGTTGCCGCAAACGAGTCGCGCCCGCTCGGCGGGGCAAACATGGAGGCGTTCTTCGACGCGCTCTCTGGCTACCTCGCCGTCGACGACTCGACGAGTCTCGGCGGTTTTCTCGCCTGGCTGCGCGAGGCCGAGTGGCGAGACGGTCTCGCGCCTCGGCCAGAGAAGGCCGAGCCCGGAACCGTGCAACTCCTGACGGTGCACGGTTCGAAGGGGCTCGAGTGGGATCTCGTCGTTGTGCCACGGTTCACCGAGAGTGAACTACCGGGTAAGCCGCGTGAGGGCTTCACCGGCTGGCTGTCGTTCGGCTCGCTGCCGTATGAGTTTCGGGGTGATGCGGCCGAGCTTCCCGAGTTCGCCTGGCGCGAGGCGACAACACGCAAAGAACTTCTCGACGCCAGGGCGGCATTCGTCGAGGCGGTCAAACACCGCCACGAACTCGAAGAGCGGCGGCTCGCCTACGTGGCTGTCACGCGGGCGCGTCACTGTCTGCTTATATCGAGTTCGTTCTGGGCAGGGCAGTCGACCCAGCGGCCACCGAGCCCGTTCTTGCGCGCTCTCGCAGAGCAGGGAGTCATCGCAGAACTTGCGCTTGTCAGCGAGCACACCGACAACCCGCTCGACCTCACCGGCAACGAGATCTCGTGGCCGCTTGACCCTCTGGGTGAACGTCGCAACGCTGTCGAAGAAGCGGCGCTGCGTGTCGCGAGCGCCCGCCCGGGCAACGGGGGTGCGTGGGACGCCGACCTCGACCTGCTGCTCGAAGAGCGCCGCAGGCGACTGGAGGCGAGCGAAACCGTCGACCTGCCGACCCGCGTGCCGGCGTCGAGATTCAAGGATTACGTCACCGACCCCGTCTCGGTCGCATCAAGCCTGCGACGCCCCATGCCGCAGCGGCCCTACCGCGCGACAACACTCGGCACGCTCTTTCACTCCTGGGTTGAAGAGCGCTTCGGTATGACCGGCTCGACCGAGGTGCTCGATGCCCTCGTTACCGAGATCGAGCAACACGACGAGCCGCTCGAACAGGCCGAACTCGCGCGCCTTCAAGAGACCTTCTCCCGTTCGCCGTGGGCGGCGCGTCGACCGCTCGAGGTCGAGCGCGAGATTCACCTGCCGTTCGACGGTCGCATTGTGATCTGCAAGATCGACGCCGTCTATCAGCAGGGCGACCGCTACCAGGTTGTCGACTGGAAGACCGGCAAGGCACCGCGCGACGCCGCCGACCTCGATGAGAAGCAGCTGCAGCTCGCGCTCTACCGACTCGCGTATGCCCACTGGAAGAAGATCGACCCCGACCTGATCGACGCGGTGTTCTACTTTGTCTCAGACGACACGGTGATCTCGCCAGAGCGAATCTTCAGCGAGTCAGAGTTGACGCAGCTGTGGCGCGAGAGCATGCAGAGGCAGATCGCCGCGCGCTAGTGGCGATAGACCGATCCGTCAACCCCATTTGCTAGTTTGCCTAGTTATTCAGTGACCATGTCAATATAAACGAGTGACAACCATCGCAACCCCACCGGCCGACGAGATCGCCGACCCGCGCCAGCTCAATCGCGCAATGTGGAGCAACCCCGACAACGGCCTCTGGGTCGCGCGCTCAGACGAGGGATACCTCGGGATGGTCGAGACCGACATCATCGGCTACAAGGTCACCGACTCCCGCGGCTCGATGGTCGGAACCTTCGACGACCTCGAAACCGCAAAGAACATCATCTCGATGGAGTTTCGCGTCGACGGAAACGACACAAGAGACCTGCGCAGGGCATTCATCGCGACAGTAGTCATCGGCGCAACGGCGCTCAGCGTCAGCGGCGCGGCTGTTGCCGCATTCGCCGTATCAAACTAGAGCGCCAACTAGCACGCGCCATAGAGCCCGCGAACTAGACCGCGCGCTCGTTGCGATCGAGAAAAGCCTCGACCTCGTCTACGGCCATCGTGGGCATAGTCTGCGCACCGATCGGGTTCATAACGTCGTTTTGCACGTCATCGACGAGCGAATCGAGCATCGACACCGCGTCATCCACGATTTCAGAATCCCGGGTCTCTGTACCGTGAAGAAGCCACTTGGCGACCTCGAGTTCTGAGTACAGCGTCGCGCGCTGTTTGACCTGTCGATCGGCAGTTCCGCGCGCCGAGATGTACGCATCGAAAGCGGGATCGGCGACGACGGGATCGGCGAGAAGCCAGGCGAGGTCGCGAGCGGGGTCGCCGATACGCAGTTCCTGCCAGCCGAGCACACCCGTGACCTTGCTCTCGCTCGAAAGAAACGAGTCAGCGCTGAGAGCGTTATTGATGACCGTCGGCTGAAACTGCCAGAGCTTTGAATCTTCGGTCGCCGACTCCCAGCGAGAGAGCAGGGGAGTGGGAACGTGGCCGGTGGCCGCCGCGCGATCCATGATGCTGACCGCGGAGCGCAGTGCCTCGATGGCGCCGAGCACGGGCAGGCCTGCGTCGGCGACAAAGCTCGTGGGCAGAGCGTGCAGCGCCGCAAGTGCCTTGCCGATGGATGTCGCGAGCGCATCATCCACGTGGGCGAGGGGCACCTTGTTGCCATAGACAAATTCGTAGACGACGGCTCGTGTGCCCGAAACGGGAGTCTGGCCGACGTAGTTGGAGACGGCGAAGGGCAGACGGGTGCGCACACCCGTGCTGATCGCCCGCAGTGCGACGAGGTCGGCGGACTGCGCCGACTCGGCAGCTTCCGTGCGGGGAACGCGAATAATCCAGTGCTTGCCGTCGCGACCGGTGAGCAGAGCGGAGTCGAACTCGTTGTCGACGCGCGAACCGAATTCGCTCGTTGCAACGAGGTCGAGCTCTGCGACTGCCGAGGTCGCGAGCGCGGCTAGAGTGAGGTGGGACCGTGCCATACCCAACAGGGTAGGTCGCCCTAGCCTCGCTGGCGTTGTACGCCACGCATAGCCACGCACTTCGGATGGGTCTCCCACAATGTCTTTGGATTTTCTCGCGCGCCTCCCGCTGTCACGCTACGAAGTCGACAGGGACTACCTGACGCGCGAACTTCCCGACCTGTTTGACGTTCTGCGCAACGACCCGACGGCTCGTGTGCTGCCGATCTTCGAGGGCACGGCGCTGCTTGCCGGGCCGAACAATCTCGCACTTGTCCCCTTCGACGCGATCCCGCCCGCCGCGCAGCTCGTCTACCTCGGCCGCTCGCTGTCCACGACGAGCCCGGAGCCGGTCGGCACACCGATCGTCGCGGCCCTGCTCAACGATGCCGGTCACCTCGCCGAGAGCGACTGGGGCAACCTGCGTCGTATGGGCGACGCCCTGAGCGATCGCGACACAGGGCTTCTCGCCGAGGCCCTCGGCATTCTCAACTGGCACACCTCGCACGGCTTCTCGCCGCGCACGGGAAACGCGACAGTCTCGGCGAAGGCCGGGTGGGTGCGGGTTGACCCCGATTCTGGCGCCGAGGTCTTTCCGCGCACCGACGCCGCGATCATCGTGGGAATCACCGACGCCGACGATCGCCTGCTGCTCGGCTCGAACGCCCTGTGGGAGAACAACCGCTTCTCGCTGCTCGCCGGTTTCGTCGAGCCGGGGGAGTCGCTCGAGGCCGCCGTCATTCGCGAGGTCTTCGAGGAGTCGGGCATCCGCGTCACCGACCCCACCTACCTCGGCAGCCAGCCATGGCCGTTCCCTGCCTCGCTGATGGTCGGCTTTCTCGCTCGCGTCGACGAGAGCGTCGAGAGCGTTCTGACACCCGACGGCAACGAGATTCTCGACCTGCGCTGGTTCAGTCGCGATGACCTGCGCGCGGCGGCCGGCGAGATTCTGCTTCCCGGGCCCACCTCGATCGCGCGAGCGATTATCGAGGAGTGGTACGGCGGCCGCCTTGAAGGACACAAATGACGGTGGATGTCACGAGCCCCGAGTCGCTTCTCGCCGATCTCGATGACCAGCAACGGCAGGCAGCAGAGGCACTGCTCGGGCCGGTGTGCCTTCTTGCGGGTGCCGGAACCGGAAAGACCCGCGCCATCACCCACCGCATCGCCTACGGTGTCGCGAGCGGCGTTTACCCACCCGGGCGGGTTATGGCCCTCACCTTCACGAGCCGCGCGGCCGGCGAGCTGCGCTCGCGCTTGCGGCACCTCGGTGCCGGCGGCGTCTCCGCCCGCACCTTCCACGCCTCGGCGCTGTCGCAGCTGAGCTTCTTCTGGCCGCAGGTCGTCGGCGGAACGATGCCCCGGCTCATCGACTCGAAGGCGCGCCTGCTCGCCCACGCCGCCGAGACGATCAAACTCAAGCTCGACACCGCGACCCTGCGCGACACGGCTGCGGAGATCGAGTGGCGCAAGGTCTCGCGACTGAGCATCGCGCAGTACGCGCAGGCGGCGCAGAAGCGCTCGCTTCCGCCCTCGCTCACCGTGCAGAAGGCCGTCGACCTGCAGCAGGCGTACGAAGACGTCAAAGACGAGCGCAAGCAGCTCGACTTCGAAGACGTGCTTCTCGCGACGGCGGGAATGATAGAGAGCGAACCCCGCGTCGCCCAGCAGGTGCGCGAGCAGTACCGGTTCTTCGTCGTCGACGAGTACCAGGACGTCTCGCCGCTCCAGCATGACCTGCTCAAGCTCTGGCTCGGAAACCGCAACGATCTCTGCGTCGTTGGTGACGCGAGCCAGACCATTTACTCGTTCGCCGGCGCCACGCCGCAGTACCTTCTCGGTTTTCCCTCGGCCTACGACGACGCGGTTGTTGTGCGACTCGAGCAGAACTACCGCTCGACACCGGCGATCGTCGACTCGGCGAACCGGCTGATGCGCGGCCGCCCCGGAGCGCTCTCGCTGCACGCCGCGACGAGCGACGTGCCGAGCCGACCGCCGGTTGTCACGGCGTTTGAGAACGACGCTCGTGAAGCGCGAGCGGTCGCCCAGTCGATCGCCGCCGAGATCGAGGCGGGCGTCAAGCCAGAAGACATTGCGATTCTCTACCGCATCAACGTTCAGGCCGCGGTGATCGAGGCCGCTCTCGGCGACGCGGGAGTGCCGTACCTCCTGCGCGGCGGCACGCGCTTCTTCGACCTCCGCGAGGTCAAGGAGGCGATCATGATGCTCAAGGGCGCCTCCGTCTCGATCTTCGGTGAACCGCTCTTCAAGACGGTGAGCGACGTTCTTCGCTCGCTCGGCTGGACCCAGGAGGCTCCCGAGACCCGCGGTGCCGTGCGCGACCGGTGGGACTCGCTCAACGCGATTATGGCGCTCGCAGAAGAGGCACACGCGTCAACGACTCTCAAGGAGTTCGTCGCAGAACTGCTTGAGAGGCAGCAGGGCCAGCACGAGCCCAACCGGTCGGCAGTAACCCTCGCAACCGTGCACTCTGCAAAGGGGCTCGAGTGGGAGTCGGTCTATCTCGTCGGGCTCTCGGAGGGGCTGATGCCGATCAGCTACGCGACAACAAAAGAAGCCGTCGAAGAAGAGCGCCGCTTGCTCTACGTCGGAGTCACGCGGGCCCGGAAGAAGCTCGCTCTTTCGTGGAGCGAGGCTGGCGGGGGTGCAGCATCGCGACAGGGGCGACGCCAGGCGAGTCGTTTTCTCGCTGACCTGTAGCAGCGGTAAGCCCAACGCAGCCACAGTCGTCGCGAGCCGTGACCACAGTCGCTGAGATCACACCGGAGTCAATATCGAGTGACAGCGCTCGATGCACCGACGCCGGCCCGCTCTCGAGCCGCGACGACACGAGTCGCCCGACGATCGCGGCCACCTCTCCGGCGAGCACGGGAGTGTCGGCAGGGTTCGGCCGTCCGCTGAGCTGGGCCGCGATCGCCGGCCATGCCCTGTCGCGCTCCGTACGGTCGCGCAGAAGGCAGTAGAGACACGGCCCGAGACCGGGTTCGACGACGGGGCCGATGTCAACGGCGGCATCCGAGACCACCACCGGCAGGTGGGGAACGTCACGCCGCAGCCACTCGCCATAAAGCGGAGGCGAGACAACGAAGTTTGCGACGAGCACAACAAGATCGGGGTGCTCAGAAACAAGCGAATGCCCGGTGGATGCGACGGCCACCGCCACGGCGTCGGCGGTCGCGCCGGCACCCGAGACGAGCACCCGTTGCGCAACCGGGGTAGGTGCGACGAGCGCGGGCCGCACGCGCTGAAGGAGAGCCGCGACATCCAACCCGGTCGCTCCGGCGCTTCTGCCGATCATTCCCAGTCCGGATTCGCTCACGCCCTCAGCGAGGGCCGCGATCATTCGTTCGTCGGCGCTCGTTATGCCGTCGATTGTTGCTATCGGTGCGGCAACGCCAAACTGCACGCCGTCGGGGCTGCGCCAGACGAGGGGATACCGGGGATCGAGCTTGAGCACCATCGGGCGAGGATGCCATGAGGAGGTTGTTCTGGGTGCGGTTACTCCACAGGCTTTTCGTGCGGCCGGTCGTCGGAGTCGTCGTTGAGGAGGTCTTCGAGCGCGCGGTCGATGTCGTCGGGGGCGGCTGGCCCGCCGGTGATACGTGCGATGAGCGCAGTCGGGTCGGTGATGTCTTCTGCGGTCGGCACGAGGTCGGGGTGCGACCACAGTGCATCGCGCTCTGCGGGGCCAACCGCCTCGGTGATCTTCCGCCACATCGCCGACGCTTCGCGCAGCCGACGCGGGCGAAGTTCGAGGCCAACGAGGGTCGCAAAGGCCGACTCTGCCGGGCCGCCCGCCGCACGACGGCGACGCACGGTCTCGGCGATGGCGGCGCTTCGCGGCAGTCGGGTTGTTGCGTCTGAGGTGATGACGTCAACCCAGCCGTCGATGAGAGCGAGCATCGTCTCGAGTCGCTCGAGGGCGGCAAGCTGGTCGTCAGACTTCGGCGGGATAAACGCGCCGCTCGAGAGCATCTCGCGAATCTCTTCAGGGTTCGACGGGTCGACACCCTCGAGTGCCTCGGCCATGTGCTCAGCGTCGAAGTGAAGGTCGCGCGCGTATTCGGTGATCGAACTCAGCAGCTGCAGGCGCAACCAGCGCGCGTGACGGAAGAGACGGGCGTGAGCGAGTTCGCGCACCGACAGATAGAGCTGCACCTGGTCGATGGGTACATCGAGACCTGCAGCGAAAGCGACAACGTTCTGGGGGATGAGCGCGGCCTGCTGGTCAGCCTCGCCGAGGGGGCCAAGCAGCGGGATGCCGATGTCGCCACCGGAGACAACCTCGCTCGCGAGTTGACCGACGGCCTGGCCGAGCTGCATGGCGAACAGGGTTCCGCCAAGGTTGCGAACGACGCCCTCTGCTCCAGCGGGAAGCTCGCCCATGCCCTCAGCTGCCTGCTCCTTGAACGCCTTCGAGAGCGAGTTGGCGATGCTCGTGGCAACCGGCTCAGCGAGCTGGATCCAGATCGGCATCGTCGCGGTGACCCACTCCGTGCGGCTCATCAGGCGGGGCTCGACGGTCAATTCTGAGATCTCGGTCGTTTCAGCGAGCCAGAGGGATGCAACGTGCAGCGACTGTTCGAGCTGCGACCTTTCGGCGGGCAGCGAAACGACGCTCGAGCCACCTGCCAGTTTCGTCGCCTGCTCGAGCGCGACATCCCAATTAACACCGTCTTCGCTCGCCTTGAGAACGTTGCGCAGTTGGCTCATCATTTGTTCGAGAAGCGCGGGATCGTTGGGAAGCCCCGCGGCGCTTGCGAGCTGGCTCGGGTCGAACTGGGCGTTGCCGGAGAGAAGCTCTCGCAACATGTCGCGGAACTCGTCTTCGGGGTTTTCCCGCGAATCTTCAGGCATAAAAACTACGCTAGACCCTGCACCGGTGGCATTGCCGGGAATTCACCTAAGCTGGAGACCTTGGCTGTGCGCCCGTGGC